>ENA-UPAD01000189-UPAD01000189.1-bioreactor-metagenome-genome-assembly--contig:-NODE-189-length-95336-cov-509.362381_pt1 | contig 95336 bp, 94 predicted proteins | sample MGYA00238179_ERZ772710 | MGnify/ENA primary metagenome ERZ772710 (study PRJEB29004, sample SAMN07631245) | bioreactor metagenome | isolation source: Switchgrass digestor | place: USA: Dartmouth...
CCCAAAAAGAGGGACAGACAGTGACATAAAACCTAAAACAAGTTGACACGACCGTCGAATCTTAGTAGCTTGACATAACGCAAAAAAGCATATATTATAAATAGAAACAGAAAATACTGACGAATGATAGAGGCGCGGAAAGCAAGAGTACAGTGCTGCATCGGTCAGAGCAGCCGCAGCACTGGAAAGGGCTTTTCGCCGAAGGGTCGCGTCCTTGCCTGGGGGTGCGATTGCCTGGGTCGGCGGATAATATCCGTCGGACTGCCGCACAAACGCGGAGCGCTGTCATTGCCACGATTGAATTGTCGTTGCCATGGACGCATTCCCGTACATGGCTTTTATTTTGTCTTTAGATTATGTCAAATAAATGGGAGGATTTAAAGATGATCAAGAAGATCTGTGCCACCGTACTCGTAATTGCAATAGCGCTGTCACTGGCAGCCTGCGGCAGCAAACCCGACATCGGCAAGAATTCCGTTTTGAAGACCGGCGTGCTGCGTGTCGGTATGGAGTGTGCGTATGCCCCGTACAACTGGACCCAGTCCGATGATTCCAACGGAGCTGTTCCGATTTACAACAGCAGCGATTATGCCAATGGATATGACGTGATGATGGCAAAGAAAATATGTGAAGCTAACAACTGGAAGCTCGAGATCCATAAGCTGGACTGGGATTCCATCCCGATCGCCGTACAGTCCGGTGAGATCGATGCAGCTATATGTGGGCAGTCCATTACCGCAGAACGCCTGGAATCGGTCGATTTCACCACTCCCTATTACTACGCGTCCATAGTGACCCTGGTACGGGCAGACAGCAAGTATGCAGACGCAACCGGCATTTCGGATCTGGAAGGGGCAGTCTGCACTTCGCAGATCAACACCGTCTGGTATGATGTATGCCTGCCGCAGATCAAAAACGCTCAAATAATGCCGGCCCAGGAAACTGCACCTGCAATGCTGGTCGCTCTTGCTTCCGGCGCTGTCGACCTGGTCTGCACCGATTATCCGACCGCGCTTGCAGCCATTGTCGCATACCCTGAACTGAAACTCCTGGACTTCACCGGTTCAGAAGACAACTACAAGGTCTCCGAAGAAGAGATCAACATCGGTATAAGCTGCATGAAAGGCAATACCGAACTGGTCGAGAAAATCAACGCTGTATTGGAAACAATGACAGTGGAAGATTATGAGGAGATGATGAAAGAGGCCATTTCAATACAGCCATTGTCCGAATAAGAAATGATCAAAAGTGAGAGCGGATTTTTCGCCGCTCTCATTTTGTTTGCAATGCAGTGTCCGGGAAAAAACCGGCGAGAGGTGGAAAAATCCGCTTGCTTCATACAAAAAAGTTCGAGAAAGGGGTCCTTCCATTATGACAAGCAGTCTGCCAACCGATTTCTGGGGGCGAATATATTTTCTGATCACGAACTACAGCAGTTCATTCCTGCGCGGTGCCGGCACTACGATTGCTATCGCGTTCGTCGGTACGGCGGTTGGCTGCCTGATCGGCTTTATTGTCGGCATTATACAGACCATCCCTATCAATCCGAATGATTCAGGGATAAAGAAAATCCTGCTCGGGATCGTGAATGCGGTTTTGAAAGTCTACGTTGAAGTTTTCCGCGGAACACCGATGATAGTACAGGCAATGTTCATTTACTATGGTGCGTTGATGTACCTGGGAATAAGTATGGGTATGTGGTTTGCAGCTTTCTTTATAGTATCGATCAATACCGGCGCCTACATGGCGGAAACAGTACGCGGAGGCATCATATCTGTCGACCTGGGGCAGACGGAGGGGGCAATGGCAATTGGAATGACCCATTTCCAGACAATGCTGTATGTCGTTTTCCCCCAGACCCTGCGCAATATCATCCCACAGATCGGAAACAACCTGATCATCAATATCAAGGACTCATCCGTGCTGAGCGTCATTGGTACGGTCGAGCTGTTTTACGCCGCAAAGCAGACAGCGGGAGCCTACTACTGGTACTTCGAAAGCATGACTGTCGCAATGGCCGTTTATCTTGCAATGACGCTGATCACTTCTTTCCTGCTGCGCAAGTGGGAGAAGAAGTTGGACGGCTCCGCAGTTTTTGACCTGGCTACCACCGACACCCTTGCACATACAAGTGGAATGCTGCATGCACCGACAAGAAGGAACAGGGAGGTATGACAAATGAGTGATGAAATAATCAGGGTAAGCCATTTGGGAAAGTCTTTCGGAAACAATGTCGTGCTGCGCGATATCAATTTCACAGTATCAAAGGGTGACGTGACCTCCATTATAGGGTCTTCCGGTTCAGGCAAATCGACCCTCCTGCGGTGCATCAACCTGCTGGAAACGCCTACATCAGGCGAGATACTTTACCATGGCGTACCTATCAACAGCAGGAATGTCAACGCTTCGGAATACCGTACCCATGTCGGCATGGTTTTCCAGTCCTTCAACCTGTTCAGCAACATGTCGGTCCTCGACAACTGCATTATCGGCCAGACAAAGGTACTGAAAAAGAAAAAGGATGACGCAATACTCAAAGCGGTCAAATACCTTGAAAAGGTCGGAATGGCGCCCTATATCAACGCAAAGCCGCACCAGCTGTCGGGCGGGCAGAAGCAGCGCGTCGCGATCGCGCGTGCGCTTGCGATGGAACCCGAGGTGCTGCTGTTTGACGAGCCTACCTCGGCGCTTGACCCGGAAATGGTCGGCGAAGTCCTTGCAGTTATGCGCGACCTTGCCCGCGAGGGAATGACGATGATCGTCGTGACTCATGAAATGGCATTCGCGCGCGATGTCAGCAACCATGTCATCTTCATGTCGGAGGGCGTTATCTGCGAGGAAGGGACTCCTGAAGAGATTTTCAGAAATCCCAGGAATGAAAGGACAAAGGAATTCCTTGCACGTTTCACGCAGAACTGAAGAAATATCCTTTTGATCCGACTGGAACAAACCCTTGGGGCATTATCCCCCAAGGGTTTAAATCTGCCGGAATGCATATCCTAATCATTCTGTATCTTAATGTATTCGATGTTCTTTCTGTAAAATATGTACTCCCCTGTCGTCCCATTCATGTCATACCTTACCGTCTTAACTTCACTGCCATTTGCATCCTTAAACCAGTCAAGCAGCGAACGCAGGTCCGAATCGGGGATATGCGTGTGATGCAGATTAAAGTGGTCTCCTCCGGTAAAATAAATATATACGTTCAAACAGATCACCCTCAATCCGCAAGTATCATCTGCGTCAGTTCCATCGGAGGCACGATCCTGCCGTCCTTATAAACGCGCATGTTGCCGCTGGAAATCTCGTCGATCAGGATGACTTCCCCGTTGTTGTATCCGAATTCGAACTTGATGTCCCACAGTTCAAGTCCCTTCGACTTAAGGTCGTCGGCAATGATCCTGGTGATACGCAGTGTCTGTTCCTTCATGGATTTGAAAAGGTCCTCGCTCATTATACCAAGCACTGCAAGCGCTTCGCTGGTTATCAGCGGATCTCCCTTGGCGTCATCCTTCAGCGTGACTTCGACATAGCCGCCCGGCAATTCAGCGCCGTCTTCGATATATGTACCGTACCTGCGGATAAAGCTTCCCGTCGCCTTCAGCCTGCATATGACCTCAAGGCCTTTCCCGAACGGTTTTGCCGGCAGCACCTCCATCGTCACGTTTTCTATGTCGGCACTGATGTAATGGGTCCTGATGCCTGCTTTTTTCAGCATCTCGAAGTAACGCACCGAGGTCTGGAGGTTTTGTTTCCCGATACCCTCGATTGTCAGGCCGACCGTGTTCGCGCCGGGATCGAAAACCCCGTCGGTGCCGGTACAGTCGTCCTTGAATTTCAGAAGCACGTTCCCGTTGTCAAGCTGGTATACATCTTTCGTCTTTCCTGAATAGATCATCTTCATGGCAATTCCCCATTCCGCAACAGCTAAAACGACATATTAGCTGGTTTTTTGTCCTAGACATTCATAATTATACAAAAAGGTAACAATAAATCAAGAATTACCTCTCCAAGGATAATCATTACAGTTGCATAATTATACTCATATATGTATAATTATAGTCGAATGTGAGCCCGGGGCAAAATCCCGCCTGCTTGCGGTACTGCTGAGAATTGCAGATATTCTGGCAGGCTTTTGCTACCAGAAACTCCGGTTCAGTGATGAGGACCCGTCGCTGGTCCTTCATGCAGTAAATGCCGTATATTTATACAGCCTGGAGAAATGGATAAGGCTCGACGCCAGGGGCAACCGTGAATGCGTAAACGCACAGTTCTCAACCGACAGAGAGTTCCTCGCTTTCCCGGTAAGGCCTGAACTCGGGGAAGAAGACGGCTTGATTATCTATACCGAACCGTCGCATAATGTAATTGAAGCTTTGACAAAGTCGAAAACGCTGTATGACCTTATGGTAAATTTGCCATGCGAAGTATGACCCCTACGACAGATGCTGAATCTGGCATACTGTTCGCATCGATGCCATACCTGTCGCTATGTTTCAGTGATTTCCGCATGAAACATCGCAATGAGGACAACAGTCAGGATATTGAATATCATTTGAGATAAAGAGATGCATTTCGGAAGAAATGGCACAATTTCATTAGCAGGAGGAGAAAGGTATGCTGAACACTACCGGAGAACTTTTGGAGCAGGCCGGCAGGTCAATTCTTTTCACAGCTGCAAGGCCGGATATAGTGATGGAAAAAGGCCAGGGGATGTACCTCTGGGATACGGACGGCAAAAAGTACCTGGACTTCATCGGCGGATGGGCAGTCAATTGCCTGGGGCACTGCCCCGATGCCATCGCTGACGCATTGAACAAACAGTCGGCATTGCTTGTCAACGCCAGCCCGACCTTCTACAACCGGCCTATGATCGAATTCTCAAAACTTCTGACCGATATATCCTGTTTCGACAGGGTATTCTTCACCAGCACCGGAGCAGAGGCAAACGAGGGCGCTGTAAAGCTTGCCAGGAAGTACGGCGCCAGATCCCTTGGCGGCGCTTATGAGATAATCACGACTGTCAACGGGTTCCACGGGCGCACCCTTGCAATGATGTCCGCTACAGGCAAGAAGCACTGGGAAGAACTTTTCAAGCCCAAACTGCCCGGATTCGTGCATATACCGTTCAACGACATCGACGCTGCTGCATCCGCAGTAAACGAAAATACATGTGCAATAATGATAGAACCTGTGCAGGGCGAAGGCGGTGTGAACCTGGCAGACGAAAAGTATATCGCGGGTCTGCGTAGACTGTGTGATGAAAAAGGCATTTTGCTGATCTTTGATGAAGTGCAGACAGGAATAGGCAGGACAGGGAAAATGTTTGCCTACCAACATTACGGCATCGAGCCCGACATAATGACGCTTGCCAAGGGAATAGGCGGAGGTTTCCCGCTCTCCGCAATGCTGACAAAGGAGAAGTTCAACATCTTCGATCCCGGCGACCAGGGCGGGACATATACCGGGCAGCCTCTTGCCATGGCTGTCGGGCTGGCTGTCGTAAAAGAAGTGCTGTCCAGGGATCTTCCAGCCAGAGCCGCAATAATGGGAGACTATATAACAGAGCGGCTGAAGGAGCTGTCAGAAAAATATCCGATCAGGAATATACGTGGAAAAGGCTTGCTCGTCGCGTTCGACCTGCCGGATCCTGTCGGGGAAAAAGTGGTGTCTGCCTGCCTTGATGAAGGCCTGATCCTGAATTCGCCCAGGCCCTCGACTATCAGGCTCATGCCTCCTCTGATCGTAATGAAGCAGCATGTCGACGAAATGCTGGATATACTGTCAAAGGTACTCGACAGGATCTGTTATAGCGGCCGGCAGTAAAGCAATAAGAGAAATCATTGTCGATGCGCCGCTCAACAAGTATTTCCGCGGGAAATAAAACCTGGGTGTACAAAATTCGAACTGTTGTGTGTTATAACGGCAAATTTGCAGCTAATTATCAATAATCAAGTTACCATAACATAATATGTACATACTTTATGGTAATTTAAACTTGAAAAGTAAACTTGAATGCTCCATTATGTTAACACAACAATTAAAAATTTGTACACCCAGGTCTGCATTTTCATTTTACACTGTATCTATACTGCTGAACTGCCGCTGCGGTCCCCGCGGATCACCACTTGCCCTTTTTCATGTGGCCTTCCATCTCCGCCTTGGATCTCTGCTTGATCACCCTTGCTTCCCTGACAGCGGCCTTGAACAGCGCTACGCATGGCGGGTCCAGATCGATGTCGATGCCCTCCTGGGCCAGTGCCATGATCCTTTCTGCCAGTACGACGATCTCCATGTGGATGTCATTCGTCCTTTCCGACTTGTTTATCTTTTCAGCCTCTTCATCGCTGAGTCCCACAAACTTGTCTTTCGGCGCACCGCATTTCGGGCAGGCATCAGGCGCCTCGTCCCCTGCATGTATATACCCGCACACACTGCATTTCCAGAGTTTCTTCATCAGCCATCATCCTTTCATAAATATCAGAAATCTATATTGTACAACAGTTTTATATATACCCTAAAAGCAGTCCGGTTAACATGACAATTCCAAAAAATCACACATGTAAAATGACGAACGGCACAACCGGGCCATGCCTTTGGGACCGACTGTGCCGAAGGACCGACTCCGGTAAAATTCGCGGCACTCACCCTGAAATATTATCCGCGCTCACTCTATCGTGACTTTGGCATTGACGGGCATTATCTGGATCCATGTCTGGCCGCGGTTAAGCACGACAGGCTCCCCGTTCTCGTATGTATATTTTGTCTGCGAACTTCTTGAATCCTTTGACCACTTTATTTTGTATGCCTTGCCGCATGTGATGAAATACCCTTTCCCGGTCCCCGTGGTCTGCATGTCCTGCCGGCCCTCACGATCGCCTTCTATGGTCCTGTTGCGCATATACAGCACTATTATGTTTTTTGCTTCAAGCTGCTTTCCCGAGACCCTTTCCATATGCTCCTTATCGTACCTGAAACGCTTATATGTCCCGGTTTCGCTGTCGTACTCATACCTGACGGACATGGACGGATATTTCAGAGATACGGTTTTAGCGCCATCGCCGCCCTCGGGAACAAGGTCATCTCCCGGCTCATTGTATCTGAACGGGAATCCCGCATCGGTGGTATCGCGGAACTTCCGTTTTTCTGCATATAACTCCAGTTTTTCCATGGAAGTGTATGAATCCTGCCAGTTATACCGATCTTTGGTCAGATCCCAGAAATACCCAGGGCCAAGAGCGATACCGTCTATCTCGTCGACCTTCAGCTTCTTTATGTCCGTGCCTGCCTGGGGGCTCCCGCCGTAATGGACATAGATGGCGTCATATTCCATACTGAAGTCCAGGAAATAGTGTCTCGCACTTCTGACAGGGCCTATCATCTCAGGCTCGGTACCCCAGAATACCGGCATCAGCCTTGTGAGCCCGCCTTCCACTATGACTTCATAAACTATCTGTGCCTTGTCCAGGCCGCCCTGCGGCAACACTTTTGAGCCCTGGTTGTCTATCATCACGGCCATGGGCCTTACGCCTGTGAACGGCAGTGTATAGTCGTCTTCCGCCGGTACCGCGGATCCGTCTTCATGTTCGGGCTGATTTTCCGGCGACTGTTCCGAACTGCTGTCTCCGGTGTCTGTAAAAGGTTCCGGCAAAGCTGTTTCAACAACTACAGGCTGTATCTCCTGTCCTCCCGATTTCTCCCCGCATCCGCATATGGTTGCTGCCAGCGCCGCCACCGCCAGGCACAGGGCAAGTCTTTTCCTCATTTTTTACCTCCAGGATCATTAGTCGGATAATATATAAATTCTATCCAATGTTCACAATTCCTCTTAAGATTTGAATTTTGCGTGCCGAAAATTATTGCAGAGGCTTAGCTTATACCGTGCCCGGATGAGCGGTATGGTTTCAAAACTGTTGGAAGCATTGCGAAACAGAGAAATAAAAAAATAAACGTACGACTGAAGACAGGCAGCAGCATCGCCTGAAGATCGATCTCCGGGCAGGGATCTCCGGCAGAAACCATCATCCTTCAAGACACGACAGGAGAAATACAGATGTCGCCACAGGATATAGTGATAGGGACAAGGCTAGAACTTGAAATGCTCGACGATAACGGTGAAAGGATCGGGAACGTATACGTCAGCCAGCTTCTTGAGCACCAGGAAGATGGAACGATAGTGATTTCCGCCCCGATCTCCGGATCAAGGGTGATATATGTTCCGGACGGAATTACGATCCGCCTTACCTTCATCGATCCGATCCAGGGACTGCTCGGATTCACAGCAGTGGTCGGCTACAAGGAATACAGGGGAAAAGTCGCCGTTATCATAGTAAAACCCGGTACGGAGATATTAAAGATCCAGCGGAGGATGCATTACAGGCTGGAAATAGTGCTCGATGCAGCCATCCGGCCTGTAAATGCGGTCGGAACTGCGAAGGCAGAGGAAAAAACCGATCCTGTGAAGGTATGTACCAAAAACATAAGCGGATCGGGGGCCTGCATAATCAGCGAAACAGATATTCCAAAAAACACCATGCTCGAGATGGAACTGGACCTCACCGACGGCACGCAGATCAAAACCAGGGGCGTCGTCGTCAGGAGCCAGGAGGTAGAGGCCAGAAAAGGCAGAAACTACGAAGTAGGCGTCTATTTTACCGATATCAGCAAAAAGGATCAGGACAGGCTTATCCGTTACATCTTCGAGCAACAGCGGATACTTCTGAAAAAGGACAGGGAAAAGGAGCAATAAACAGTCACTGAATAACGATGATGGATCCCGAAAAAAATGAAGAACCGTTCGAAAGATATGAAAAGCCATTGGAGACATAAAAAGCCATTGGACGGATCCAATGGCTTTTTATTCAGACTCTGAAAACATTTTCAGTCTTCTTCATCTTCGAACTCTTCTTCCAGCCGCGACTGGAATTCATCGAACACTTCCTCGAGTTCGTCGTCGTCCTCTATCGTCACGAAAGTATCTTCTCCGTCTTCGCTGTGATCGACCCTGAGGATCACGACCTCTTCTTCTTCCTGGTCGTCTTCTTCTCCTTCTTCGAGCGGGACCAGTACTACATATTCGTTCCCGTTCATTTCGATAGTATCGATATGTTCAAATTCGACTTCTTCACCGTCTTCGTCGATCAGGACAACTATATCGTCTCTTTCTGCATCCATGGCGATCCCTTCCTTTCCTATACTGCCGTACCATATTACAATAACCTTAATTCCTCATACTGTCAAGATATCCCTGCAATATGAAAACTGCAGCGATCCTGTCAACCGCTTTCTTTTTTTTCGAGGTCTTCATGCCTACCTCATGCATCAGGCGGTTGGCTGCCACGGTCGTCAGCCGCTCGTCCCACTGCACTACCTCAAGCCCGGTGATCCTGGCAAGAAGCTCGCCGAACTCGATGGCCTTCTCGGCGCTGGGTCCTATTGTCCCGTTCATGTTCTTCGGCAGTCCTATGACGATCCTGCCGACACCGTACTGTTCGGCCAGTTGCCTGATCCTTTCGGCATCCTGCTCCATCGGGCCTTTCCGCTCTATCGTTTCCAGTCCCTGTGCCGTCCAGCCCATCGGATCGCTGACAGCGACGCCGATTCTACTGTCTCCAAAATCTATCCCCATTATTCGCATAAAATCCTCCTGGCATCCCGGACCGCCCATTATTCGTCAGCGGATCATAAAATGGCGTTCGGGTAAAAGTATCCATCCTCAGCATATTTTTATGGCGAATTGAGGGCACACGCCCGAACAGTAACCGCACAGAACACATTTCCCGGGATCCGGCACCGCTTTTCCGCCAATGATTGCAAGCGCTTTCTGATTGCATCTTTCAGCACATTTGCCGCAGCCCGTGCACCAATAGTCTATATGGAGCCGCTTTTTCCTAAGCGCTGCGGCCTCTTTCAGCCTTGCAGGTATCTCACGTCCTTCGAACTTGAGGATGTTCATTTCCACTTCATCGGCGCTCTGCATCCCGACAGCGATGGAATGGACATAAGGCAGGCCGAGCACGAAATCCATGCATTCGTCATATGACCTCAGAAGGTTGCCGCCTCCGAGAGGCTTCATGCTGTAAACGCCCTTCCCGCAATCATAAGCCGCTTTGACGGCTTCGAGCATCTCCCCGATGCTACCGTCGCCGATACCGATCCCGGTGATGTTTATCAGCGGGTGCACGACATCTATCTCGGGCATATCACAAATTGCCCTGACCACCTCTATATTATGTGTCGACACGCCGACAGCCCTTATCCTGCCTTTTTCACGCTCGTTGAGGTAATATTCAAGCGCCTCGCGGTGCCCTTTGAGCGTCAGCCTGGACTCCTGCTCATGGAGCAGGAAAATGTCCAGCACATCCATGTCGAGCTCTTTTCTCGCTTTCTCGACACTTTCAGCCGCACCCCCGGCCGTATATGCATATGATTTCGTCGCTACCACAGGTTTTTCTCCGAGCCCTTTCACCGCTTCCCGGATATGCCCGTAGGTGCCGTAAAGCTCTGCGGTATCGATGAAATTGACTCCTCTCTCCAGCGCTGCCCTTATGACAGCCGCTCCGTCCCTGACCGGCATGTTTTTCTGGAGCGGGCCGATCACCAGCGCTCCGAAACACAGCCTTGAGACCCTTAGACCGGTTTTGCCCAGTTCAACATATTCCATGAAAGAAGTACCTCTTTCGTCGCATGTTTATTTTATGTCATATCCTGATCCCACAGATTCATGCATGAAACTTCGGACTCGCAGCTCCACACTTTTCAAACTTCACGCCTGCCGGATACCGCACTGATGCCAAAAAACAACCCCGAACTGGTCGGGGTCTCGGTCATTTCTTGTTTTCAAGGTAGAACCGCACTATCTCTTCAAGCAGTTCGTCCCTTTCAAGCCTTCGTATAACGCTCCTTGCATTCAGATGATTGGTGATGTATGTAGGATCTCCCGAAAGGATGTAGCCAACGAGCTGATTGATCGGGTTATAGCCTTTTTCGTTCAGGGCCTGGTAGACCGTGAACAGTATGTCCCGCGCCTCATTCTCCTTATCCTTGTCCATTTTGAACATCATTGTTTCGCTTCCCGCCATCATCAACACTCCCCTGCCATCATGCGATGCCCGGCATGCGCCCGGCCTTACGCAAAACACACGTCTGACGTGAATACTATTATATTATAACATACGGAAATTATATGCAAGCTGTCTGTCGGCAAATCATCAGATTTCGCCGAAAATAAAGTCATTTTTGGCTTCCAGCAGTCTCGTCTGCAGAATATTTCCCGAAATACCCGCATCTCCCTTTGACAGCACCCTTATATAGTTGGGCGTAAGGCCTTCATACCAGCCTTTCCTGTCACTGTCCTCCTGCTCGTATAACACGGGCATTACCCGGCCGAGGAATTTCATGTTGAACTCAAGCTGGCACCGGTTAGACAGTTCGATGAGCCGGTCGCTCCTTTCTTCCTTGACCCTGCCGTCCACCTGGTCATTACGCCGGGCCGCCGGGGTCCCCTTCCTTGGAGAATATTTGAATACGTGCATCTTTGCGAAGCGGATCTTCTCCAGGAACCTGTAAGTCGTTTCAAACTCCCCGTCCGTCTCTCCCGGGAACCCCACCATCACGTCAGTCGTGACCGATACGTCCGGTATTTTCTCCCTCAGCAGTTCCACTGCCTTTTCATATTCCGCCGTGGTGTATTTCCTGTTCATCCTTTTCAGCGTCTCGTCACAGCCGCTCTGCAGCGAGATGTGGTAATGCGGGCAGAGTTTTTCAAGCCCGGCCGCTTCGGCGACGAACTCTTCTGTGATCATCGTCGGTTCCAGCGATCCCAGCCTTATCCTCTCGATACCGTCCACATCGTGGACCATCCTGATGAGGTCGGGCAGCCTGATCTGTCCCAGGTCTACGCCGTAGGAAGCTATATGGATGCCGGTCAGCACGACTTCCCTGAACCCAGCTTCCACCAGCTTGTGTACTTCGCTGATGACTTCTTCGGCCGGCCGGCTGCGAATAGGCCCTCTCGCATATGGTATTATGCAGTACGAGCAAAACTGGTTGCACCCCTCCTGCACCTTCATTATCGCACGGGTACGGCCCTTGTAGTTTTCTATCCTGAGATCCTCGAAGGAACGGTTTTTCATTATATTCCCTACTGCAGTTATCCTGCCGCTCCCCTTGAGGAATTCCTCCACATACTCAGGAAGCCTGCGGCGTTCGGCAGTGCCAACGATGATGTCGACCTCGGGCATGCTCTCCAATTCTTCCTTCGCAGTCTGCGGGTAGCATCCGACAGCGGCAACGACAGCATTGCCGTTCCTCTGCTTCGCCCTCCGTATCGCCTGGCGGGATTTCCTCGAACTGAGACCTGTGACGGTACACGTGTTGATGACATAGACATCGGCAGCCTCTTCGAAATCGACCACCGTATAGCCGGCTTTTTCGAAAGCCTCAGCCATTGCCTCGGTCTCGTACTGGTTCACCTTGCATCCAAGTGTGTAAAAAGCAGCTTTCTTCACGTTTCCTCCAATATAGATTTCAATCGCCTGTTATTTCATACAGCTCAATATTAATTCACACTTTTTTAATTTTCTCGTAATTGACTTGTTACCAAATACAGGATATCATTTAAATAATCCCATATATAGTATATACCAACCTTTAGAGCAAAGGAGGCGGCACAATGAAATCATTCAATATTATGCTTAAAACCATCAACGATGTCAAAGACTTTGTAAATATAGCCAATAAATACGATTTTGATATCGACCTTACGTCAGGGCGTTATGTTGTCGATGCAAAGTCGATAATGGGGATCTTCAGCCTCGACTTCAACAAGCCGATCAAAGTGGACGTACACTCGGACGACTGCGAAGACTTCTGCAATGAGATCAGGCCCTTCATGGTCTGATGCGCGGGATCGCGATCCGGCGCATGGAAACTGGATCGCAGGATCCTGATATGAAATGCGTTATCCGGATGTGAAGCGCGAGATCCGAATCTGTAACACGAAACCCGGTGATAAAACAGCCGGGTTTTTTTGTATCTCCTGTTATGGCGCATCTTCTGTGAGCGCATCCCCTGCAGTTTCCTCGCTGTATACCTCTATACCGTTCCTGATGAGCAGTTCTGCAGCCACGCCGTTTCCGGGTACCGTTTTCCCGCTGAACGTGCCGTCATAGATCCGCCCTGTGCCGCAGGACGGGCTTCTGGCTTTCAGTATAGCCTTTTCCGCACCGCAGGCCTTTGCAATCTTCAGAGTCTGATATGCGCCCTTTATGAAATTTTCCGTCATATCCGTGCCGTTCCTGCTTATGACTGCGCACCTGCCGTCCAGTACGCCGCCGCCGTCTCCGCCGGCTATTTCACATGGATCCCTCGGCGTCGGGCATCCGCCGAGCTGTTCCGGGCATACAGGAATGGCCTTCCCTTCTTCCGCAAGCTTCATGAGCTTTTCATTGCAGAAACATCCCCCGTCATAGCGGGTGTTTATGCCTAGCAGGCAAGCGCTTACGATGTACATCCGATCCTCCCTTTACATGTTCCTCGAGGACAAAGTCGATCTGCCTGGTCTCCACATCGGCCTTCGCCAGCAGCACACGGACAGGATCGCCTATCCTGTAGCATTTGCCGGTACGTTCGCCTATGATCATGTATCGCTTGTCATCATATATATAGTAATCATCATACATGTCGCTGATCCTCACAAGGCCCTCCACGGTATTCTCGAGCCCGACGAACAGGCCGAACGAGGTCACGTTGGATATGATGCCGTCGAACACCTCACCGACCTTCTGCTTCATGTATTCGACCTTCTTCAGTTCCTCCGTATCCCTTTCCGCTTCGTCCGCCGCCCGCTCCCGTTCGGAGCATTTCCGCGCGACCTCCGGGAGCCTTTCGGACAGTTCCTGCTCACGCTCTTCGGAAATGCCCCCTTTAAGCTGTTCCTTTATAAGCCTGTGTATGATCAGGTCCGGATACCGCCTGATGGGAGATGTGAAATGGCAGTAATACCTGGCGGCCAGTCCGAAATGGCCCACGTTCTGGTGGCTGTATTTCGCCTTTGCCAGCGACCTCAGCATCACCGTGCTGACGATCAGTTCCTCCTTTTTCCCTTTCACTCTTTCGAGAACATCCTGCAGAGCTCCGGGATGTATGTTGTTTATGCCTTTCAGCGGGTATCCCAGGTTCTTCGCAAACTCCGCGAACGCCATTATCTTTTCGGTGTCAGGCTCTTCATGTATCCTGTAAACGAAAGGCATACCGGTCCAGAAGAAATGCTCGGCAACGGTCTCATTGCAGACGAGCATGAATTCCTCTATGATCCTGTTGGCTATGGTGATCTCATAGCGTCTCACATCCACAGGCTTTCCATTTTCATCAAGTATCACTTTTGCCTCGTCGAAATTGAAATCCATCGCTCCCCTGGCCATTCTCCTTGAGCGCAGTATCAGGGCAAGCTCCTTCATCTTCCTGAAATCTTCGACCAGGCGGCTGTACCGTTCCGTCAGTTCTTTATCCCCTGTTTCAAGGATCTTGTATACGTCTGTATATGTCATCCTCTCCGAAGACCTGATCACGCTTTCGAAAATATCGTGCCTGATCACCTTCCCGCCTGCGTCGATGTCCATCATCACCGTGAACGCAAGCCTGTCCACACCCGGGTTCAGGCTGCATATGCCGTTGGACAGCTTGGGCGGCAGCATCGGGATCACCCTGTCCACAAGGTAAACGCTGGTGCCTCTTTTCAGGGCCTCCCTGTCCAGCGGCGAACCCTCGGTAACATAATAGCTGACGTCCGCGATATGCACGCCAAGCCTGTAATTGCCGTCAGGAAGGACTTCTATGGACACGGCGTCATCGAAATCCTTCGCATCTTCGCCGTCGATGGTGAAAGTCCTGAGATCCCTCAGGTCCCGTCTCCCCTTTATCATATCGTCGGTCACAACGTCAGGAATCCTGTTGGCCTGCGCCATCACTTCATCAGGGAACGATTCGGTCAGATCGTGGGCCTTCATTATGGACAAAATGTCAACACCGGTATCTTTGCTGTCCCCTATGATCTCCACTATCTTTCCTTCCGCGTTGCGCCTTCCGTCAGGCCATTTCACGATCTGCGCCACTACTTTCTGGCCCGGTTTTGCGCCGTTTGTCTCGTCCTTTGGTATGAAAACGTCTCCGGGCATCTTTTTGTCGTCCGGCACCACAAAACCGAAATACCTGCTGTTCTCGAACGTGCCGACGACTTTGGTCACAGAGCGCTCCAGTATCTTTATGACCTCTCCTTCAGCCCTTTTGCCGTTTGCCCCTTTGGATGTGATGCGGACTATGACCTTGTCATTGTGCATCGCTCCCGCCAGTCCGTCGGCGGGCACGAAAACATCGGGAACGCTCCCGTCGTCAGGCACAAGGAAGCCGTAGCCGCGCTCATTCCGCTGTATGCGTCCCACGACAAGGTTCATCTTTTCCGTTATCCCGTATCTTTCCTTTTTTGTTTTATATATCACGCCCTCCCGTTCGAGCGAATCCAGTATCTCAGCCAGCTTGTCCCTGTCTTCGTGCGGCACGTCCAGCACCACGGCAAGCTCGCTGAACTTGAGGGGCTTGTATGCCGCCTCCTTCATAAAAGCAACTATCTTGTCTTTCCGTTCCTGCAATATATCCATCAATATCCTCCTGCTGTTGCCTGTCAGTTGACTTGGTTTGCCGTTTTCCTGAGCAATTCCTGTCGTCCCGCCGGTCCCATTTGTCAATGAGCGTGGTTTATCCGGCCTGCTATTATTATCCCAGTATAAGATAGTTTTAAACTAAAAACGAGGGTTTCAACCCCCGTCTCGTATCGTATCCGTTATAAAATCATAAGCCCAACTGGTCTGATATCTCTCCCATTGACGCAAGCGCGATCCCTATGAATTCATCCAGCGGCAGGCCAAGTCCGCCGCAGGACCTGATCCGGTCCCTGTCAATGTCTTTTGCGAACGACCCGTCATCCATCTTTTCCATTACGAACCCGGCCGTGACATCCGAAAGTTTCCCTGACGGCCGGGCCAGTGCGCATGCCTTAATGAAGCCCGACACCGCATCGGCGCAGAACAGCGCCTTGTCCATTTTCCTTTTCCTCTCGATGCCATGGATGGGATTGTGTGCCCTTACCGCATATACGATGTCCTCATCGAGCCCGATGTTTTCAAGTATCTCTGCCCCTACAAGGCTGTGCTTTTCCGGTTCGTCTGCCGTCCTGTCACAATCGATGTCGTGCAGCAGGCCGACTATGCCCCATGTTTCGGCATCTCCCTTCAGCCGTGAGGCAAGCTTTCTCATGATGGCTTCGACAGCCAGAGAATGCATCAGCTTATTTTCGTTTTTCAACCTCGCTTTCAGTTCGATAAGGGCCTGAACTCTGTCCATATATCCAACTCCTCAATAATGCGTATCCGCGCTCACCTTATCCCGATATATTATTAAATCCTGCCGTCAAGGCTGTGCGTATTCCGCACGCACATCATAAAAAAGACCATGCATTTCTGCATAGTCTTTTTATATTTCTTCTCACAGGATGAGGACAAGCACTACCGATGTAATAAGGAATGCGACCGCAACAACTGATGTGTACTTGCTCAGTATAGCATCCAGCGTCCTGCCCTTGTTCTTTCCGAAAAACGTCTCTGCGCCTCCCGCGATCGTGCCTGACAGCCCGGCTGACTTGGCAGACTGGAGAAGCACTATGACGACCAGTGCGAGCGAGATTATTACATGCAGAATCGTTACGATTATCTGGCCTGCATTCAAAAGGCAACACCTCCCGAAAAATCAACAAATCACATTGTAACACATATCCCGTGAAAAAACAAGCATGAGATCTACTTGTTCTTCAGGTTGAACCATGCGTCCAGTCCGGGATAGATCGCCGATGTGCCAAGTTCTTCCTCTATCCTGAGCAGCTGGTTGTACTTGGCGACCCTGTCGGTTCGTGAAGGCGCTCCTGTCTTGATCTGGCCTGAATTGGTCGCAACTGCGATATCTGCGATAGTAGTGTCCTCGGTCTCGCCGGACCTGTGGGAGGTAACTGCGGTATATCCCGCCCTGTTGGCCATCTGGATGGCGTCCAGCGTTTCCGTAAGCGTACCGATCTGGTTGACTTTTATGAGTATGGAGTTGGCCACTCCCATTTCGATGCCTTTCTTAAGCCTTTCCGTATTGGTTACGAACAGGTCGTCACCGACAAGCTGGATCTTGTCGCCGAGCTTTTTGGTAAGCAGTTTCCAGCCTTCCCAGTCTTCCTCGGCCACGCCGTCCTCCAGCGAAATGATCGGGTATTTATTAGCAAGTTCAGCCCAGAAATCCACCATTTCTTCGCGCGTCTTCGTTATATTCGTCTTCCAGAAATGGTATGTGCCGTCTTCCCTGTACATCTCGGTCGCCGCGGCGTCGATCGCGATACGGAAGTCGTCGCCCGGCCTGTATCCGGCCCTTTCGACCGCTTCAAGGATGGCCTTGATGGCTTCCTCGTCGTTCTTGAGGTTAGGAGCAAAGCCTCCCTCATCGCCGACTGCCGTCGAGTATCCCTTGTCGCTCAGCACTTTTTTCAGGTTGTGGAACACTTCGGCGCACATCATCAGGGCGTTTTTGAAGCAATCAGCTCCGACAGGCATTATCATGAATTCCTGGATATTGACGCTGTTGTCGGCATGCTTTCCGCCGTTTATGATGTTCATCATCGGTACAGGCAGGGTCTTTGCGTTTACACCGCCGATATACTGGTAGAGGCTTAGGCCGAGAGCTTCCGCTGCCGCCTTGGCCACTGCAAGCGAAACTCCAAGGATCGCATTTGCGCCGAGCCTGCTTTTGTTGTGGGTGCCGTCAAGCGCGATCATCTTCCTGTCTATAGCCACCTGGTCGAACACATTCATGCCTTCGACCTCGGGAGCTATTATTTCGTTTACATTCGAGACTGCTTTGAGCACGCCCTTGCCAAGGTATCTTCCCTTGTCGCCGTCTCTCAGTTCGATCGCCTCGAAAGCGCCGGTCGATGCCCCTGACGGTACGGCCGCGCGTCCTACGAAGCCTCCTTCGGCTATGACTTCCACTTCGACAGTCGGATTGCCTCTTGAGTCAAGTATTTCACGTCCAAATACACTTTCGATCTCCAGATACTGTTTCATGATCCATGCTCCTTTCGATTCCTTTATTATATATAATAATGCCGGTTTTATCATACCCGCCTGGCCGGGCTTGCAAACCGCCCGTCCATCGACACGATGTCCATACCTGTTTGTTCCATATTATACCACCGACAAATGTGCATGTCCACGCCGATAAAGCCATCCGGTATATTTTATCCATAAAAGGCGGAAATCAAACAAAAAATCACCCTCCCAATCACCCCATATAACACTTAAACAGCTTTTATCAGAACAATATGATAATCTGGTTATACCACCGGGACGGTCCCCGTGTCTCCGGAAATCGGAACGGTATGCCCTGAGCAGATGTATAATAAAACCTTCCGGCACTGTGCAAATACAGTTGCCGGAAGGTTTTTTCACACATGTCGACAACATCTTTGATATATGAGCCCATGCACTCGTGGGACACGAGAACCCCGTATCCCGGATCAGTCCTTCGGAGCATATACGACGACCCTGTCGCCTTCAAGTTCGACCTTCACCTTGTTCCTGCCTTTCAGGCCGAGGGCCTGCATGTATTCGGCAGGTATCTGGAGCCTGCCGGCCCTGTCCAGCACGACCAGTTCGTCATGGGTCTCGTGCTGGTCGGCGAATGCGTTGTCGCTCAAAGCGGCAAGCTCCTCGGCGTAGGATCTCCGCCTTATGAATTCGCTGCTGGTCCGTCCGTCACGGATGGCGACGACCCTGTCGACCTTTCGCGATAATTGCCTGTCGTGCGTGACGATAACGACTGTTACGCCAAGCGCCTTGTTTAATTCCCGGAAGATATCCAGTATCGCCGCCGCTGTCTTTGTGTCCACTGAACCTGTAGGTTCGTCCGCCAGCAGCAGTTTCGGATCATTTGCCAGTGCTATTGCTATGGCGACTCTCTGCTGTTCGCCGCCAGAAAGCTGGCTAAGCTTGCTGTTGCGCCTGTTCAGCAGCCCAACCAGGTCAAGGAGCTGCAGCGCACGGTTCCGCCTGTTCTTTTTGCCTGTCAGGATCATCGGCATCTCGACATTTTCCTGGGCAGTGAGATATGGTATCAGGTTCCTTGCATTATTCTGCCATACGAAACCTACTGTTTCCCTCTTGTATTTGATAAGCTGCTGCTCATTGAATTTCAGCAGATCCTTCCCGTCCACGAACAGCTTGCCTGCCGACGGCCTGTCCAGCCCCCCGAGCATGTTCAGCAGCGTGGACTTGCCGCTTCCGCTGTTTCCGATTATAGCCATCAGTTCTCCTTTTTCCACTACGAGATCAAGTCCTTGCAGGGCTACGACTTCTATGTCCTTCGTCTTGTATATCTTGACCAGGTTCTCGCACTCGATCATCCTGGTCCGCTCGCTCTGGCCGCCGGTCTCAATACCTTCCGCTGTCTCATCGGGCTTGCTCATATCGATACGTTCATCTTGCATCAATTATCTCACCATCCTCCAGCGTCAGTACATGATCAGCGATCTCGATCATGCTCGGGTCGTGCGTTGTCATCACCACTGTCAGCCCTTCCAGTTCCACAAGTTCCCTGAACAGTTTCACGACCTGCAGACCCATGAGGGTGTCCAGTTCGGCCGTGGGCTCATCGGCAAACACGACATCCGGCTTGTGGGCTATTGCCCTGGCAATAGCCACCCTCTGCTGCTCTCCGCCTGAAAGCTCATGGGGCCTGTGGTCCATCCTTTTTGCCAGCCCGACAAGCGAAAGGCACTTCCTGGCCCTCTCGCTCCTTCCCTTCGCGCCGGCGCCTGCGATCCTCAGCCCGAATTCCACATTTTCATACGCAGACATCATGGAAATCAGTGCCACCGACTGGAACACGAAACCCATGTGTTTTCTTCTGAGTTCATTCCTGACCCTCTCGCCCGCCCGCGTTATATCGATACCATTGAAGACGACCGTCCCGGAATCCGGCCTGTCAAGCGCCCCCAGCAAGTTGATGAGCGTAGTCTTGCCGGAACCCGACCGGCCTCTCAGTATAGTAAGCTTTCCTTTTTCTATCTCTATCGATACGTTTTTCAATGCATGGACTACGGTATTCCCCGATTTGAAATCCCTCGACAGGTTTTCTGTTTTGATGATTGCGCTCATAGTCCGACCTCCGTCAATCTTCTCCAAGCTTGACTGCCTGGTCTATCCTGATTTTTGCTATTATCCTCCACAGGGTCATGAACCCTATGGTGATCATTATGCCGATAACAGCATAAATCTTGATATAATCCTCTCCATAAGCAGTTATTCTGAATGGGGGCACCTGCTCAGCCGCACTGTACACTATCTGCAGCAGCGGGATGAATATGTCGCCCGCAATGCCTCCAACAATGATCCCCATGATGATGGCGGCGCCGGATACGAGCAGCTGCTCGCACGCCAGCATCCCTATCACTTTGGAAAGCGACAGGCCCATAGCCCTCAGAATACCAAACTGGAGCGTCCTGTTCTGGATGGATATGATCCAATAGATCAGGAAGCCCAGCAGGCTTATGAGCATCGAGGCTATGAACCCGAGTGAAAGCATTCCGTTCATTCCCTGGACCATGGCGTCATTTTTCATCTTTATAAGTTCCTGGTCCGTATAATCTATAAAGGACAGCTCAAGGTCTTTTTTGATGATGTCGTCGTTTATCTGTTTGTCGGCGGCGCCGTCAGCCTTTTTGATCCAGACTTCATACGGCTGGAGCGCCATTTTGTTCTGTATATATGAATAGTTGACGACCACGAGCCCGGCCTCGCCTCCCAGGTTTCTGTCAGCCTTGGGATTATAAGTGGGCCAGTAGTCTACGAACGCATATATGGTACCTTCCAGGTAGCTTTGGCTTCCCCACGTGACATATATGGTATCTCCGACCTTAAGCTTGTATTTATCCTTCAGGTTGGAAGATACGAGGAACGCCGTGGGAGATTCCGACATCAGGTTAAGGTATTCATTAATGTGGTACGGCAGCAGATCGCGCCTGAACCAGGCAACCTGTGCAAATTCGTGGGGTGTTATGCCCATTACCTTGAGCCCGCTGATCACGCCCATGTCCGTCTGCATAGTACCGTCATCGACATTGAGCACCTTGGTTACCACTTCTGCTCCTGAAAGCGTAGCATAATCGTTGAAGTTCGGCTCATAGTACCGAAGCGGCTCATCTGACTGCATCTGTGCCTGCATCTGCGCCATGGAAGGAGTTTGAGAAACTTGCGATGCATTTTTCTGGTTCGTTTTCCATATCGCCTGCAGCCGTACGTCGGCCCCAACGGAATACCGGATCTTGTCCTCCATGTTCTTGTTGACCGTCCTTGCCGTATTCGCATTGAAAAGTCCTATTGAAATGGCAAGTATCATGAAAAGCATCAGGAACTGCTCCTGTCCTCTCGATCTTCCGACCTGTATCAGCGAGATGTATGTGACAGGAGTCCATACCTTCCTGCCAAGCCAGTAAATCAACCTGATCAGATACGGATAGAGCCGTATGAACAGCAATCCCGCGCCAAGCACAAAGGCTGTCGATGTCAGGAACAGCAGGGGATCCATCTGGAGTTCATTGGCTGAAATGCCTGTCGCTTCAAGCACCCGCTGCTGCTGTCGGTATCTGTAGATGCCATATCCTGCAACCAAAAGCAGCACTATATCAAGGCCCATCTTTTTCCAAAGGGCTGTCTTTTTGGCGCGCGCCTTTTCCTGTTTATGGCTTACGATAGTTTTCCGCGATACTGAAATAACGGGAGCAAGCATGGTCACTATAAGGAAAAGTACCGCAAACAGCGAATACATGTATACTTTAGGGCTCAACTGGACCGGAAGGGCGGTCCTTTGCACAAACTCGAGAAAACCATTGGATGCGCCGAGGATCTTGCATATAAACAAACCGAGGAAAGGCCCGGCCAGGTATGCCGCAGCGGCGACGATGGAACTTTCGATAAGGTAGCTGAGGAATATCTGCCCCTTCCTCGCACCTCTGCTTTTGAACACTGCGATCTCGTTCTCATCGTGGTCGATTATCAGCTGCGATACCATGAAGATGTAGAACGTAAGCATGATGAGGACGGGTACCGTAAGCACTAAAAGCATGTTCCGGAGCTGCCTTGCCCTTTCATTGTACTTTGCAAGTATCTTGTTTATCGGCATTTCGAACTCGATGCTGACTTTATATTTCGAAAACCACTTTTCCTGCTCTTCATATGTCCTGACTACGTGGGCCAGGTTCTGCAGAGTGATCGCATGGTAGTCAAATGCACAGTACCATTCCGCTTCCGTGAGCGGTCCTGTTTTGGGAGTGATGAATACGTCGTTGAATAACCCGTAGTCCATCATGAATTCCTTATTATGCATTGAAAAATCATGGAGCCAGTAGACGTCTCCCGGGTCTTTCATCTCGTATATACCGACGACCTTCACTTTGCATACTTCAGCGTAATCTCTTGCCGGGTCGAAAAGCGTATATTCCCTGTCAAGCAGAAGGTCAAGGATCACCATTGCCTGCTGCGATGCAATGACCTCTATGGCCCCGTCTTCGGTGATCTGATCCGAATACATCCTCCCTTTGGTTATCGTTATGTGGTCCTCCAAGCCCGAAAGGGCACCCAGCCTGGAGTAAACCGTTTTGGTCCTGTAATCGTATTCACTGGGGTTTTCAACAGGCCTTGGGAAAAAGTTCAGACTGCCCAGCACCAGATGGTGTGAGGCACTCTTTATCGGAAGGCCGAAATCAGTTATCCTGTTGGTCATTATCTCCTTGTTGAAATAACGCTGATTGCTGATCCTCTCCGAGTAATCGCTTTTATAAGTGAACTTTGCCCTTACCGAATATTGTCCGGGAAAATCCCTGGTTTCCAGTTGGTAATTCTCCAGGTCCTTGGTCAGCAGCCTCTGCATTATGCCATCCGTATAGATAGGGATGCAACTGACCAGCGCCGTGGCCATTATGGATCCCAAAAGCAGGCATATGATAAGCCATGAGTTGCTGAACATCCTTCTGAGCACTATCTTCAGCAAATCCTGCGCCTCCATTCTGTTTTTCAGGTACGTGCGGCTCCTGATACCGCTTGCCTTGTCCCGCAGCAGCCTTGTTCCGCGGTTGCCTCATCCCGCAGCCGGTCATTTCTTTATAAGGAGTTCTCCTTCCTGAAGGCCTTTTACTACTTCAACTTCCGTACTGGTCTGTATTCCGACCTCAATATCGCGTTCTTCCCTGACGCCGTCATTCAATACGTTTACAAATTTCCTGTTTGCGAACGTATTAACCAGCAGTTTCGGAATGACTATCACATTTTCCCTTCTCTCAAGCGTAAGCACAATGGATGCCGGCTGACCCATCCTGATTTCTTCGGGAAGCCCATATACCTCGATCTGTACGGATTTTTTCGCTTCCTCGTCCGCATCGTCGGGCGCCTCGTAAGGAGTCATGACGATCTCCGCATCATATGTTTCATTGTTGATCTCTACAGCGACATCCATACCGACCCTGAAGCTGGTCGACCTGTCCCCGGAATACCTGAGCTGCAGTTTTGTCGGATCGGCGACCCTCACGATGGTTTGGTAGGCATTCACATAATCTCCTTCCTTGACGCTGGCTACATATACCACCGTACCGTCGATCGGCGACACAAGTCTGGCTTTCTCAAGCTGGGATTTGAGATTTTCGAGCTTTACCCGGTTCGATTCAAGATCCAGTTCCGCCAGATCCAGTGATGTCCTGCTCCCGCCCACGATCTCATAGTTGGCCTTTGCCTCTTCGTACAGGATCTGGGATCGTTCCAGGGCGATTTCCTGGAGTTTTATATCGTTCAGAAGTGATTCGGTATCAAGCTCCGCCAGGAGCTCTCCTTTTTTGACCTGCTGGCCGGAAGAGACATATATCCCCTTGAGCCTGTCCGCTTTTACAAAATAAACATTTTTCTGATCGGTAGACACGAAATTGCCTGTAACCCTTATTACATTTTCAATAGTGCCCCTTTTGACCTCCATAGTCTCGTATGTAATCTTTGCAGGCACTTTGATCGGCGGAGCGAGTTCCTCCTCTTCTTTCGGGAAGAAATAACAACCCGTAAGCGTCATAACAGACAATGCCGCCATAAACAAAATCAGTATGCATTTTGATATGATCGTACCGGAACATTTCTTTTCTGAATTGTACAATGCCAACACCTCGCGCACTAGTGATGGGAAAAGCCAATATTTATACATTTTTTATTTTAGCACTTCCTTTGTCTATAAGGTAGTTGTTTATTTCAGGTTAATGGTGTCTTTTTTATGGAAATGTATTATGTTTGCTTTTCATTATACAATCTAATAAAATATTTTAATGAGGTGCTCGCAATGAACCTGTTTCCTTCCCGCAACGTCAAAACGCCCCAAAAGGCGCCAGGCATCAGCCGGCTGTACATGCGCCTGAAATCGCGCATAACTCTCTGTTTTTTCATTATGGTCATCCTGCCGTCGATAGCGGCCGCCCTGGTCATATATATGCACACAAGGTCGCTCATGGTACAGGCGTCATATGAAGCGGCCCTGACAAGGATCACAAAGGAAAACAACTACATAGGTTATTGCCTTAAGGAACTGGAACTGGCCGTAGACTCATCGGTTAATTCCATCAGTTCACAGCAATTGATGAAACTGCTTGAAGGATCCGATAGTGAAAGCATACTGGCTGCCATGGTCGATAAATGCATGTCGCCGGCCCAGAGGAAATCCCTGTCAGCAATATATGTGGCCGATTCCGGAGGTATCCGGGCTTCTTACGGGCCTGATGCGGACAAGGCAGTCATCAGCGGTTTGTCTTCCCAGAAGTGGTTCGGAGATGCCCTTGGCAACGGCGGGAAAGTCCTGATGCTCGGCACCGTGCAGCGTTTTTACGCCGAAGGCAAAAGCCGCCTTGTGCTGTGTGCGGCGAGATCTGCGGATTCCGAAGGTAAAGCCGGCGCAGTATTCCTGTTCGATTTCAGCCACAGCCTGCTCACGGATTTCCTTAGAGCCCCGGAACACGGTCCGGAGTCTGACAGGCAGTTCGGAAACGCGGAAAGGCTGATACTCGACAAGGATGGATACATACTGTACAGCCGCGCCGAGGGCGAACTGACGGTAAAGGCATCAGAACCGGTCCTTTCCGGGATAGGCAAAGAACAGGAAGGTTCCGGCCGCATACGTTACAACGGCGTCGATTACTATATGACATATGCCAGATATCCGGAATTCAACTGGATATTTATAGACCTCGTTCCCGTATCGAGCGTGACAGGGCGCCTGTGGCTGCGCAGCCCGCTGCTGATAGCAAGCCTGGCAGCCCTCGGGGTCATTTTCCTTGTCTTCCTCGGTATACTTCTTCGCCAGTTGAGGCCTATAAACGACCTCACATCAGTCCTGTCCGATTACGAAAGCCATTTTTCAGGAAGAACCGGAAATTCCGTACTGATTAAGACACAGGACGTCAAGCCGGACATGAGTGACCCGTCAGGGATCGATTACCTGATAAACAAGATCAGCAGCATAAAACTGCGGCAAAAGGAAGCCGAACTCAACTCGCTCCAGAACCAGATCAACCCGCATTTCCTCTACAACACCCTCGAATCGATCCGGGGCGCAGCGCTGTATCACGGCATACAGGAAATCGCGTCCATGGCGAAGTCGCTTTCGCTCCTTTTCCGATACAGCATAAGTGAAAGAGTGCTTGTTTCCGTGAGGGAGGAGCTCCAGCATCTCGAAAATTATATCTCCATACAGAATTTCAGGTTCGAGAACAAATTCCAGCTGCAGTACAACATTCCCCCGGAATTCATGGATTACAAGATCCTTAAGCTGACACTGCAGCCTCTCATTGAGAACTCCATAAAGCACGGGCTCGAAATGAAACTCGGCAAAGGCACGATCAAAATAGATATTTTGCAGTTGAACAGCAATATCAGGATCGTGATCTCAGACGACGGCCTCGGGATGCCCCCGAAAAAGCTCGAAGAACTCAACAGGTCGCTGGCAAGCATAAAAAGCTGGGATCCGGGCGCAGGCAGCCATTCAGGGACGGGAATAGGCGTGATGAACGTCAATGCCCGAATAAAGCTTTATTTCGGCGACCAGTACGGCCTGAAGTTCAGGGAATCAGCCGTCGGCACTACCGTCGAGATAACACTTCCCGCAGTTACCGAAAGCCTGGAGGTTAAGACATGCTGAAGCTGATAATCGCAGACGATGAAAAATGGGTCAGGACAGCCATAAAATCGATCATCGGGTTCGATGATCCGGAGTTTTCGCTGGTCAGCGAAGCGTCAAACGGTATTGAAGCCCTGGAACTTTGCCGGCAGCATAAGCCTGACATACTGATCACGGACATTAAAATGCCCGGCCTGAACGGTCTTGAACTTATAAGCGAACTGGCACGCACGCTGCCGGATGTAAGGATAGTCGTGATAAGCGGTTATAACGATTTCGACTATGCCCGGACGGCGATGAGATACGGGGTCAAGGATTACCTGCTGAAGCCCGTGGATGAGAATGAACTGCACCAGGTACTGAACAGGATAAAGAATGAGATCATCGAAAGGGAAGAACAGAAACACGAAAGTGAATCGAAGCAGAAGCAGTATGAAAACGCACTGCCTGTCATATCCGAAGCTTTCCTGAACAAACTGGTATCACGGAACGCCATGACATCCGAAAATATAAGGAATGAATCGCAGAAATACGGGATAGATCTGTCGGGCGATTCCTTCACGGTCTGCGTGACCTCGCCGGACACAAGCCTGCGGGAAGGCGAGGACCAGGGAGCGTATGACTATTACAGGATACTGGTGAAACGATCGATGAAGAGATTCGCCGGCGCCGTGACGTTCCCCTATGAAAACGACAGGTCCATGCTCGTTTCGATCATCAGGGGAAAAAGCCCGGGAGAGCGGATAAAAAGAGCCCATGACATCTGCAGCAGGATATTGCGGAAAAAACTTGGGATCAGCATCTCATGCGGCATCAGCGCCGAAGCCCATTCGCCCGGCATGCTGCAGAACCTGTTCCCCGACGCTGCGGCGGCTCTTGACGCAAGATTCTGGAAGGGGCCGGGCACCGCCGCATTCCATACGCCCGGCTGCCTGTCTGAAGATCCGAAGCTTTCGCTGGATCAGGACACGCTCAACAAGATAATCCTCAATATCAAACTGTCAAACCTCCAGACTGCCCTGTCGTTCATCGAAAGTGTTTCAGACTCGCTGAAGGCTTCGCCTGCACCAAACTACAAACCGGCCCTGGTAATGGAATTTTTCTGGCAATTCATACAGTCCGTCATCACGATACTTAACATACAACTGCCTTTCATCCACCAGGAGAGCGTGGTATCGGGCCGGCATCCGTATGACAGGATCAGGGAGATACGTTTCTGCTCCGATCTTGAGGACTATGTAAAAGAACTGCTCAGGCGCATCTACGACTTCTACCATGACAAGAACCCCGTCGACAACGCGAATATCATCGAAAACGCCAAGAGAGTCATAGAAAACAATTTCGCAGGCGACATAAGCCTTGAGCAGGTGGCAAGGCACGTGCACCTCAGCCCCGCCTATCTGAGCGAACTCTTCAAGAAGCAGACAGGGATGAGCTTTATAGATTACAAGACCATCGTGAGGATCGAGAATGCGAAAAAGCTGCTCTCGGATCCGTCCGTCACAATCAGCGAAGTGAGCGCGAAAGTCGGCTACTCCGACCCCAAGTACTTCAGCAAGCTGTTCAAGAAAATCACCGGCAAAACAGTGTACGTATTCAAAAAGGGACATTCCTGAGCCTTGAACTTTGCATAAGGGGACATACCTCTTCCATAAAGGAATGCCTCCTGTAGAGGTGTGTCCCCTTTCCTTGCTCCGGAGTGTCCTTTTACCACTGACAAGCAGAGTTCCGCAATAACTAAACAAAAAGTTTTATGGCAGCTATAGCTGTCATTATAATAACTATATACCGAAAAACCTTTTCGTTGATCTTTTTTAGTATGTAGTAACCCACGACGGCACCCAGAGCAATCAAAGGCAGCATTGCTGCGGTGACAGCCACGGACCTGGCGCCGATATTATGCCAGAAAAAGATCTGCAGAGGCAGCTTTATGAGATTGATTATAAAGAAAAACCAGGCATTCGTCCCCATAAAGTTATTTTTCGCAAAACCTAATGCTAACAGGTAGATAACAAATATGGGACCTGCTGCATTCCCGATCATTGACGCAAAGCCGCTCAGCACTCCTACGGGAATGTAAAACCAGGCCCCGTCCGGTACCTTAAAGCTTTTGCCTTTTACCTCAGTGTAAACCAAAATCCCAAGGCAGCATAAAATGATGATCCCGATCAATGTCAGGAAGGTCCTGTCACTGATACGATTCCCTACAAAACCTCCGAGGATTATGCCGACCAGCGCCCAGGGCAAAGGAAGAAATACCTTTTTCCATTCCACGCTTTTACGATAATACCAAACCGCAAATAAATCACCAACTAACAACATAGGCAGCATGATACCTGTAGAATCTTTGCCGCCGAATACAGATGCAAGAACAGGTATTGCAAACATCGCAGCCCCGCTGATGGCCGTTTTTGAAAAGCCTATTATCAATGCCACTACGATTACAGTGATCCATTGCGTCCAGTTTAAATCCATTGCTTGCAGCAAATGATCCATGTTGTGTCTCCTCTCAGGTTGACTCCGGCTGATCGGTACTTCTGTCCTATGGCCGTTATTATTTCATATCCTCACCAGGTTATTTCATTACAGGCATGGCACAGGATTGCAAAGGACTAATTCCATTCTACAACGACTTCAATGGACTTTGGATACTCATCGGTGTCAAAAAATGAGTATGGTATATATAAACTATGGATTTGCCTGCTGCAGCGCCTTGCATCTTCCTTACAGGTACCCCAGCTTCAGCATACGCCCGGGGACTGGCTCTTATCACTAAGTATTTGAATAGCCTTTTCCCTATCCATCGGCAGCATGAACTCTGCATTGATCGACTCACAGTGGCCGTTCAGCACTGGCACTCGCACAGTCGTAGGGTTTATCAGCAAGTTGGGTTCATTGAAAATTTTCCTGGTTTCATTTATCATCTTCATTTCTTCCCTGGTATATCCGTTATCCAAAAACCTGTCAATGTGCGGAATACAGTTGAAAGCTATGGGCCTGGCGAATATTGACCTGTCATGCTCCACATTCTCCCCGTTCAAAGCCTGAGAAGTCTCTTTCTTCAGTTCAGCCATGGCAGCGCCGCCATGTCCGCTTACAGCCTGGTAGGTGGAAACAGTTATCCTGTATATCCTGGCAGCTCGATGGAGCGGAGCAAGAGCCACAACCATCTGGATCGTTGAGCAGTTCGGATTGCAAATATACCGGGTGTCCTTTGTAACGACATCCATGTTTATTTCAGGAACGACCAAAGGGTAATTGGGATGCATACGAAAATCGCTGCCATTGTCGATAACGATACATCCGCTCTTGACGGCTATATCTCCCCACTGTACACTTGCCCCTTTGGCTCCTTCCTTTCCTGCAAAGAATACCAAATCGAGTTTTTTGAAGATGCTTTCATCGATCTTCCTTACATCGTATGTTTCTCCGGCCAGAGTCTCTTTCCTTTCCGATGTTGCCATTACGACCAGTTCGCCGTCAACGGGAAATTTCCGTTCACGGAGAACCCGTACGATATTTTCTCCTACTGGCCCGACCCCTAACAAACCAACTCTGAGTCCCATTTTGATCCCTCTTTCATTTTTGTTACTGGCTTTTATCGTGCCGGCCGACGCAAAGGTCCCCAACCAGTATCAAAATATCCTGATCAGAAAATTTTACCTTGTCCAGAAGTTTCCTGAGTAAGTCGGTCTTTCCATGCACGTCGCTTATACAGATTATCCGTTTGTTTTCAGGGATCGAAACCTGTTCCAGCCTGGCAGTCGCCATCTCAAGCCCTTTCCTCCCGTGTCTTTATCTTTTTGCAGCAGATTACCTGTTATCACAGTATGATACAGTAAAATTGCGTAAGTCTACCTTTCCGTACCGGCCTGCCGCACAACTTCAAACAGGCGTTTGTTAAGAAAGATTCTTTCTTTGCCGACTTTTTGCGATATCAGGAATCCCTTTTCTTCCAAAGATGATAAGTAATTCGAGGCAGTTTTCCTCGTGATGTCGAGTCCGTTCTCTATATATGCGATTTTGGTGTAGAACTCATAAAAAAGTAAATTTACAAGTTCTCTCGAATATATTTTGGGCAGTTGGCTTTTAATTTCATCGGCTGTCTTTTCAAGAATATCATATATTCTCTTTATCAGCAGTAATGTTTCTTCGGCAGTATGCTCTATACCCTCAAGAATAAATAATATCCACTCCTCCCAGTTGCCTTCGGTCCTTACCTCCTGAAGGAGCCTGTAATATGCTGATTTATTGCATATTATATATTTACTGAGATAGAGTATCGGACTGTCCAGCAAATCTTTCAGGACAAGATACAGTACATTTATGATTCTGCCCGTCCTTCCATTGCCATCATAAAACGGATGTATGGACTCAAACTGGTAATGGATGACAGCCAGCTTAATGAGAGGATCGACATTGTCATAATCGTCATTTATGTACTTTTCGAGGTTATCCATTAATCCCATTATTACTTTTTCTCCGGCCGGCGGAGTATATATCACTTCCCCGGTCGCTTCGTTTTTCAGTACAGTACCCGGAAGTTTTCTTATGCCTGCGCGGTTTTTTTCAATCAGTTGCTGTATTTCAATGATCATGTTGGTGGTCAGGATCTGCTTTTTCCTGATAAGTTCATAACCGTGCCAAAGTGCAGTCCTGTAGTTTACGACTTCTTTGGCTGCCGGGTTATTATAATTGTCCTGGGACATTGCTTTAAACAGTTCGTCATGCGTAGTTACAATATTTTCGATTTCGGAACTGTCTTTGGCTTCATTGATAGTTACAGCATTTATAAGTATATTTTTATTTGGTATCGTACTCGCAAAACCTTTGAGTTCTGCCAGAGCTCTATGGGATCTCGTAAGCTGCTTCAATACTCTTTTGGTCTCAAGTTCTGCATCCGGCGGTAAAGGCTTTACATCAGCCATTTAAATTCACTCCTTACATCAACATTATATGTGTAATTATTCCCAGTTTCAATAAGCACATGGGTAAAAAATAAAAAAATTTACCCACGTTTTTATGGCGTGAGTATTTTTTACACATGAAGCAAGTCTAAAGAAGCATTATCATAACCGCTATAATACATCCAACCGCTGCAAGAATCGCAAAGATGAACCCGCCGCACCCAAGGCAGCCTGCGGGGCGCCAATATCTTCTTGGTGGCGGAGGAAACCAAAATCTTCTTCTTGGTGGCGGAGGAGGCCCAAATCCTCTCGGTCTGTGTCTGAATCTGCCGGGTCCGCGCCAGAATCCGCCCGGTCCGCCGGGCCCGCCAGGTCCGCGTCCTGGACCGCCGGGTCTGCCCATTATCCGGCTTTACTTGTCTGTTGATGTGTTTGCTTATTTCACCGGCTTATTCGTTGTCGGCGAGCCTGCCGGGCAGAGGGATATGTCCCAGTGAAACCAGGGGTATCCCTTTATAATTGGTACGCTCCTCTCCTTCTGTCAGGACGCAGGCAATAACCGAGATCTCAAAACCGATCTCTTTAGCCATGGTCAGCGCTGCATCTACCGTACCGCCGGTCGACACCACATCGTCCACGAAGCAGAGCTTTTTGCCCTGGAACCGTTCGTACTTCTCCCTGCCTATCCACAGCTCCTGTTTGCCCTGCGTTGTGATGGATTCGACCAGTACGTGCTTCGGATCCTTCATAAAGGACTTGTGGGATTTGCGCAGTTCAAGATAGCAGTCCATATCCCTGGCCATCTCCTGGCAAAGGCCCGAGGATTTGGTCTGCACCGTCACAAAACCGTCATAGCTGCAGCCTGCAAGCTTTTTGGCCAGCGCCCTTGCCGCATGCTTGTTCCACTTTGATTCGCCGGTCATATCAAAGGAATATATATAGAAATCATTGCCGATCTCCACCAGGGGCAGTTCTATTTCAAGATCTTCATCTATACGCACCTTCCAGGCGGAAGGCCATTTTTGATTAAGCATGTCTGTATTTCCTCCTGACACTGCGTATTCCCTATACCAAACCTACGTACGCACCGAGGTAACGCACAATAATACCAACCACCATGCCAAGGAAAGGATTCTTGGACCATGCCGTCACGCCAAGCGCGATATAACCGCTCATCGGATCGTCGGATCCCGCCACTGCGCTCAGATTAGGAGCGAATGTGAGCACAAAGCCGATCACAAGCAGGAAACCGGCAATGCTCTGGCTGGGCAGATACTTGCCGAGCCGGTCGATCACGCCTGTCAATACCAGGACGCCTGTAACAAGCATGAAAACTATGCCGCAGGCAACGGGCCACGGAGCGCCTGCAGTACCCGATATTATTGCTTCGATCGGCGGTCCTCCGAACAGCGAGCTTGGAAAATCAGCCAGGGAATTTATTATGGAAAGATGGTCAAAATTCTGTGTGGTACCGGCAATGCTTGCAGTAATGCCGCCAAAAGAGATGTTCGCGCCGATATTCAGCATGACCAGGCTCAAAGCCCCCATGATCACCGTACCATTCACCCTGGGCCTTATGAGTTTGAAATCCTTCCAGTAATCCTTTTTCCAGAAGCGCCACTCGCTGCTCATCTTCATGTATTCCCGTCCCTCTTCGACTGTTGCGGATATATCGACCCTACGCTTTTGCAGGAGCAGGAAGTCGGCAGTGGATATCGCGACCGAGAAGAAAATCGTCCATACGACCTTATTGGGGCTGTTGTAGAAAACAGCGTATGCAGCAATAGCTGTGATAATGGAAACCAGCGATGTACGCTTGTCCTGGTTGAACATATCCAGCGACACACCAGCCAGGATAAGTCCTACGCCGCTCATCATACCCGAAATTATCGCCACGCCGGCAAAATCGGAGATCTTGCTGATTCCGCCAAAAGCAGCGATAGTGATCATCAGTACCGATGCGAGAAGTATGGAACTGACGTTATCCCTTAGGTTCTTCTTTACGCTGGCTACTGTGATAGTCTCAGCCTGGGAAGAAATCGGGGTCAGCGAACCGGTAAGCAAATTGCCGAAACCTCCTACCAGGTAGGCAAAACCTGCCGGTTTAAGTGCAAAACCGCGGGCCTGTGCATAAAGAAGCTGAGGCACGCCATTAATGATAACTGCTGCGACTGCTAGAATAAATGGGCCTAGATCTTTCAAGAAATCCATGGTTTTCACCCCTGTTTGCGTTTTTATGTAAACAATATATCTCATTCGGACATGTACGACAAATCAGTTATACTAATGCTAACTATTAGTTATAGTAATGGTTTCATCTCATTTGCAATATTCAGAGCGAAGACTGACATATCGTTTGCGATTTGACCGGGAACGGAGTTACTATAAGTAATACAAACCAATTAGCTTTATTTTTCCATTCATAATCGACTCTCATTATGCAGCTGCAGGTACAGGGTGTTTTGCAGTACAAACAAAAACAACACGCTTGCCAGCCAGCTTAAATCTGAGACAGGAGACAGTTTCGGAGTCCCTGAAAAAAACACCAGGAACAGCAGCCAGTGGACAAGCCCGAGGGCAAATGCCCCGTAGAAGATGGTAAGCAAAAACCAAGCCTGCATTTTATGCCGTATCGACATCACGGCGGAGTAAATACAGCACCCTGCAACGACCGCGAGCTGAATGGAATTGTCAATGATTTCCGCCATTATTTTGGTTCCCCTTATCATGCTGCTTTCCGGACTTCAAACGGTAACAAAGGGCAGTTGCACACACACCGAGGGAAAAAGCCAGCAAACCGGTCAAAACATAGCCGATGGCATTGTTTTCGTAAAAAATGCTGGCCATCATGCTCGTATTGGCATAATCCGTTCCGAAAAGACCAGCCATGACCCGGGGCATCACAATACCCACACCTGCCGTTACGGCAAGACAGGCGGCAACAGCCGACAGGCCTATATAGCTGTGCATACGCTGCCTTTTTCTCTGTTTCAGTTCATTCACACGCCTTTCAATGTCGGCGATACGCTCATCAGTAGTTCGGATCGGTGATCCCCTCCCGTTCCAGCATTCGGCGCAGTCTTTTTTTCGCGCGCTCAGCCAGATGATCGATCTGCTTCGTGCTTTTTCTCATGACCTGCGCCGCCTGGGCATAGGTCATTCCTTCATAATAAAGCAAATACAGCACCTCGCAATAATCGGGGCTGAGCTGGTCCATGCATTCCCGCAGGATGTGGTTTCGCTCCCCGGACTGGAACACTTTTTCCACCAGGATCCCGCTTTCAGGCTCGCTTTCCAGTCCTTCAAGGCTGAAATCACGGCGGCGGCAAAGCTTTCCCGCATACCGCAGTGCAAGATTCCGTGCGGTCTTATAAAGATATGGCCTGAATCCATTTGGGGTCAGCCGCGGCCTGGCGTGAATCATGCGTGAAAAAGCTTCGATCATCAGATCTTCAGCATCATGGATATCGTGTATATAACCGTTGATATAGAGCGTCAATGCATCCCCGTGGCGTTCCAGCAGAATACGCAGGGCATTCCCGTCGCCATCGAGATAGCCGGAGAAAAGTTCTTCATTGCTGAGTGCTGCTGCCGTAAAAATTCCTCCTGTTAACTTCCACTTATACTGGCACGATAATTGCTTCGATTTTGCAGCGTTCATGTAAAAAGATTATCACAGTTGGTTAGATTATGTAAACATAAATTATGTGATCCCGGTATACTGTCTGTGGATTTATGTTAACGAGATATTGCGGTCGTACCATGAAAAATATACAATGAAAGCAAGGAGGCGGATTACATGAGTTACTCTGCTCATTGCAGGAAAGTCCATAAAATCAACCTGTTCCTGACATATTGCCTCATCGCCCTGATCGTGATACCACTGGTAGTCCTGCGCGGACTGGACGCAAGCAAGCTCTTCATTATCGCAGGAGCCGCGGTGGCCGGGCTCGCCACGCTGAACTACTTCATCCCCTCGCCGGACAAGGCAAAAGGCCTGGTATTTGCCCTGCTGCCACTAATTGTCATTTTCGCGCTGTTCTTCCTTGACAGGTTCGCGCTGAACAAGCATTACATAATGTTCTTTTCCATAATCATGATCGCCCTGTATTTTAACAAGCTGTTGATAATTATTTTCGGCACTGTCGTAAACGTCTTCGTTTTTACGTTATACTTTGCAGTACCCGTGAAATTCCTGGGTCCCGAACACAACTTCCCGTTATTTGTAACCGTCTACGCTGTGGTCTGCGGTGCGCTGGCAGCCCTGTACTTTTTGACGGATGCTGGCAACAGGCTGATACAGCAGTCTGCGAACAACGAACAACAGGCGAAGGATGTCGTCCGGCGGCTGGCGGACCTGCTCCGGAAAATAGACCAGAGCGCGGCAAAACTGAATGAAAGCACGAACAATGTAAAGAAGAACATGGACTGGATCCAGGAGAACAGCCGGTCCATCCTGGATGCGACGGAGCAGATGGCAGCAGCCATCAGCAGTGAAGCACAGAATATCACCCGGATCAACGAAGCGGTAATGCTCACGTTGCAGAACATGGACAAAACAGCGGCAGTATCGCAGGATGTAGCCGCAAAATCGAGGGAAATGAACCGCGGGATGCAGGAAAACTGGCACAGGGTCAACCAGGTCGGTGAATACATGGATACATTGAACGATTCGATCCAGACTGCCACCTCGACCGTGGATGAATTGCAGGAAAGTCTCCGGATGGTGGAGTCCCTGGTGCTCGGCATCCAGGATATAGCCAGGCAGACCAACCTGCTGTCGTTCAACGCAGCCATTGAGGCAGCCCGGGCCGGCGAGCACGGGAAAGGCTTTGCCGTGGTGGCTGAAGAAGTGCGCAGCCTCGCCCGGCAAAGTGGTGAGATCGCCTCACGCATCACGGAAGTCACGCACCAGCTGCTGGAGAAATCAAAAGCAGCCCAGGATAAGTCCCATGAAGGAAAACAGGCCATCGGGGACGGCCAGCCACTGCTGCATGAGATCACGCAGTCCTTCAACTCCATGAAGGAATCCTTTGACATGATAAACCAGCAACTGAACGAGAACATGGACATAATCCGGCAGACGACGGACGAACTCCACATGCTCAAGGAGCAGATCGAATCGTCTGTATCCATTACCGAGCAAAATACAGCGGCCACTGAAGAGATCGTATCGACCCTTTCATCGGAAAACGAGTTCATAGATACGATTTCGCAGTCGACACGGCAATTGAGCGATTTGAGCCGTGAGTTGCTGGAGATGTGCCAGTCCCAGGAAGAGTCCTGCAGTTAAGGCCGGCTCGCCTCATTCAAGGCTCCACTCATATATGTTCACAAAACGCTCGCCGCGCCTACAAATGTCGTGCCACTCAGGCAGAGGGGCGGTACGCACGAGTCTTGCGCCGAGTTTCTCACAGGTACGCCTGGAAGCTGCGTTGTCCGGATTGCAGGTGATCAGGGCCTTTTTCATCCCATGCGCCAGGATGACCGGCGCAAGCAGCCGGCAGGCCTTTTCGGCGTAACCGTGACCACGGTGCTGCTCATCGACCATGTAGCCGATATGGCCGGAATAATACAGTCCTTCCGTATAGCCGACACGCAGGTTGACCTTGCCGACTCTGCTGCCGTTTCGGCGGATCTCGAACTCGTAGGCCAGTACAAGTCCCTTATCCGGCACGGCAGGCTTTTTGCCGGTGCAGCAAAGCTCGATCTCACCATCGGTCAACACCGGCACGTCGATAAAGTCGTTAAAAATGACCGGCATGGAATTATAACCGGATATCTCCTGCCGGATTTCAAGTTCCTCGTTCTTTTTATCCGTACTCCTGTCCATGTTTCTATCCACGCTCCAGTCCATCTCTCTGCCGTTGCTTCCTCAACCGGATCTTGAGACGGCATCCGTGATCCGGAACTCCAGGTTCATATCACAGGGTTCCCAGGAACCTTCCTGGCGCCTGAACATACCGAAAAAACGGCGGTAATGCTGCGGCAATGGTGGCGATGATCCGTTTCATTGGCCAATGCTCTGATATTTACGTATTTGGCGTGCCTGCCAATATTGCGTCAATTTTAACACTTTTCCCGATTCCTGTAAATGCCCATATGGAAGCGCAAACCCGTCGTGCAGAGCATGATCGGCAGATGCCCCTACCTGCATAGTACCTTCTGCGTGACTACATCGGAATATATCTCCATGCCGCCGGTTCCAGCTATATGGATCACGTTTTCAAACCGCCCGCTTCCCGGAATGAGGGATACAAGCAGGTTCTCTTCACGCAGGATGCGGTCGGGATTGAAAACCACATCCCGGTAGCCGTCAAAGATGGCCACGTAGAAGATGTCCGATTCGACGATATCCTGGAAGAAATGGCTTCCGTAGGAGAGCTCAGGCATAAAACCGTCCTTCTTCGAGGAATACTCGCAAAGCACCTTCATATTGCAAATCTCGGAGAAGTTGACAGGTATCCCGAGGGAAGGCGTAGTGCTTCCCCACCTGCCCGGCCCGGCAAGCAGGGCATTTCTCCCTTTCATTTTGCTGTTTACAAGGCCGATCAGCCTGGCCACCTCGTATTTGTCCCGTTCGCTGAGTTCCAGGTGTGCGCCCGCCCTGACGAACACGACATATTCGACCGGCAGGCGCACGCTCCCTCCCATGAAATTGCCCTTGCACGAGAAGAAGCAATCCTTCGCATTTTTAAGTTCCGGCACCTTTACCGGCTTCCCGAGCCCCCTGGTCTGCAGCGGCCGGCATTGCAGGAGGTTCACCCTGAAACTGCCGTCCACGCTGAAGTTGGCCGTAAACTCGATATCGACCGGGTAATCGTATGCCTTCGACAACACGGCCAGCATTTCCCGCATAACGTCAGTAAATCCCGTACGTGTGAAAAGGCCGTTGAAATCCAGTATATAAGGCGTCTTCCTGTCTGTGTATCCAAGTTCGCGCAAACGGGCCGCAGCATCAAGGTCCGGGCTTGCAAAGAGCTCCCTGTCCGCTTTCAGGTCAAGGGACAGGACCGCGTCGATATCCCTGCCTGCCAGGGTATTCTCCGACAGCGAAAGCAGGTCCGCCCGGTGCTGGGAGAACCTTTTCAGGTCCTCCCGGTCCATCGGGGGCAGCCTGAGCGGGTTGTCAAGGCATACGATTTTCACGTAATCCCCGTCGGTCCTGTCAACAGCCCTGGTACCAAGACCAAATACGAGCCTGAGCATCCCCGCGTTCATATCGATGCTTTCATCCCATACATAGAGATTGAAGGAATTGCCGACACCCGCCAGGTGCGGGAAAAAACAGTCCCCGTGCCGGTTCCCGGACACGCGCTGCACCAGTATCGCCATTTGCTCGTCCTGCATTGCAAGTCCACGGTTCATGCGGTAGTTGAGCGCGTCCTCGTTCATCGTGCTCGCATAAACAGTGCGGACTGCCTGTTCAAAGGCCTCATACCGTTCCTGGGGCGTTCCCTGGTTCACGCAGAATACGCTCTCGTATTTGCCGGCGAACGCGTTGCCGAAGTTGTCTTCAAGCAGGGAACTTGAACGCACGATGATCGGCGACTGGCCGAAATACTCCAGCATCTGCATGAACTGTTCCTGTATATCTTTCGGGAAGGTCCCGTGGAGGAGCTTTTCCCTGAGTTCTGCCGCATACCTGTAATAGCCCTCGGGCGTTTTCTGCATCGTGCGCAGTTTCCACCAGCCGTTCTGGACGATATACGTGTAGAAAACATCGGAACCTATGAAGAAAGAATCGTGAGGCTCCAGGAACGATGCAAGGCGGCCGCCCCCGACTTCCAGTATTTTTCTTGCCAGCAGCATGCCGACGCTCTTGCCGCCGATAAAGCCGGTGCCGATCTCCCTGGATGCGATGTCGAGGATGTCCTTCAGTGTGAAATAGCGGTCGCACAGCCGGTACATCCTGGACCCGCCCCCTATGATCATGTTCATCAGGCGCCTTTTCGCAGCTTCCTGTTTCCTGGGAGAGGAATTGAGCAATTTCTTTGCTTCGTTGAAGATTGTATTCCAATGATCCAGCCTTGCTTCCCCGCGATCGATGCTTTTGAACAGTTCGGCAGCGTCGGAACTGGATGTGATGCAGACAGCCTCCCCGTCCCTGACCAGGTGCGGGAAGAACATTGTGGGCGAATATCGCTGCCATACCTTCAGGGGGTGGATGTAGGTCCTGTCGTTGATCTGGTACAGGTTCAGCAGGAGCTGGGTCGTTTCACGGATGCCTGCGATGGTGCTGAAGGTGTGTCGGTTCCGCATGATCGCAAAATATGCGACCGTGTCGAGTTCATACAGATACGGGCATGCGGCCTTGAAGAAATTGCCGATCATCAGGTCCGAATGCCAGTATTCCAGTAGGTCCGTGAGGCAGTCAAAAACGTAGAAGACCCGTTTCCCGTTTTCCCTGATGATATTGTGGATTTCGACCGCAAAGCTTTCAAATCCCCTGCTTGCATCGACAGTAAGGATCCGGGCGCCCTGGCTTCCATCCAGCAGGGGCTCGTGGCCGGCAAACCGGATATATACCAGGTCAAGGTTTTCCGCTTTCGCGCTTTCGGCGAAGCGATCCACCATATTTTTATAGCCCCTGATCGAATCCACCTGCCAGACCACGTTATCGCCAAAGCGCAGGTAATCGATCACCTGGTCGAACCCTTCCAGCCCGGTACTGACCTTGTCGTACAGGCTCATGGCACACCCCCTTCGCTTGCATTGTACCGTTTTTCGATTTCTGGGCAGTTGCATGCTTAACTTGCCATTTTTTAATTATTTCTTGTACCGATTTTTCGTTTCTGGGCGGTCGGATACTGATTTTTTCTACAAGCATTCTACATAATATAGGAAACCAGACTTTACGTAGACCGATTCGCTTCCGAATAATTAACTTTCAAAGTTTTTATGTCCCAGAAACGTAAAAACGGTACATATCACCTTCATTTCCCCGATACGGCATCCGACGCGGTATAAAAACCACATGATCAGCCAATATTCATGTTGATCGCTCCTTATCCGGCAATTACGACAGAACCTGAGATATACCTTATAGTTACAATTGTACCATTTAAATCAACGACGTTGAAGGCAGGAAAAAAATGTTGTACAATCAGCGCATGGAGCAATGAATTCCGAAAGGTGGCACTGATGAAGCAGGAACGGCAGTACCCAAAAGTCATGATAACTCCAAAGGCGGAGCGCAGTATAAAAAGCGGCCATCCGTGGATATACGGGGAAGAGATCCGCAAAACGGATGGCGTGCCTCAGAACGGCGGGCTCGTGGATGTGTTTGCCGGAAACGCCTATATGGGTACGGGCTTTTACAACAGTGCCAGCAAGATCACAGTCCGGCTCATTTCACGCAACGCCAACGATACGTTTGACGCCCGCTTCTGGCGCCGCCGCGTGGAGTATGCCGTCAAATACCGTAAAACCGTCATGCCTGGCCCGGACTTTGCCTGCTGCCGCCTGGTCCACGGCGAGGCCGACCAGATGCCGGGGCTCACAGTGGACCGCTATGGCGGTATCCTGTCCGTGCAGATCACCTGCCTCGGCATGGAACTTGTCAAGGATATGGTTTACCGTGCACTTTGGGACGTGCTTTCCGAAATGGGCGAAACCGTCACCGGCATTTATGAGCGCAATGACATAGACCTGCGTACACGCGAAGGATTACCGGAACATAAAGGCTGGTATACGTCCGATGGCATATCTGCACCGGAATCAGCAGTGACGGAGATAATCGAAAATGGCGTGAGATACCTGGTGGATGTGGAAAACGGGCAGAAAACCGGTTTTTTCCTCGACCAGAAATATAACCGTGCCGCTGTTGCCCGGATCGCAAGGAGCAAGCGGGTGCTGGACTGCTTTACGCATACAGGCTCCTTTGGCCTCAACGCTGCGCTGGGCGGGGCAGAACATGTCACCTGCGTGGATATCTCACAGCCAGCCATCGAAATGGCAAAAGCAAACGCCGTGCAGAACGGTCTGGACGATAAGATGGACTTCCTGTGCGAAGATGTGTTTGACCTGCTGACAAGGCTGGCAGAGCAAAAATACAGGGATTATGATCTTATAATCCTGGATCCGCCGGCCTTTACCAAGTCACGCAGGACTGTGCAGTCTGCCGCCCGGGGATATAAGGAGATCAACATGAAAGCCATGAAACTGCTGCCTCGCGGCGGATACCTTGCCACCTGCAGCTGCAGCCACTTCATGACTGATGAATCATTCCGCAAAGTGCTGACCAGCGCTGCGAAGGACGCCGCCGTATCTCTCAGGCAGATCGAGGCCCGTCAGCAGGCCCCGGACCATCCCATCCTGTGGAATGTTCCGGAGACGGATTACCTCAAGTTTTATATTTTCCAGGTCGTATGATCTGAAAGCAGTATGACCTGGGAGCAATTTAGCCTGATGCCTGAGTTTCAGGTTTGGCGGAAATTTACCGGGGGAACTGCACACAGAAGGGTTCCGTAGCTGTTGTTGAAGCTGTTCAGATTAAAACTGTTCAGATATTTGCCAGGTCGGTCTCGACCCATGAAGGGGGTGCTTATATAAATGATCGCTGTTGTTGATTATGGTGTCGGCAACCTGTTTTCGCTAATGTCAAGCCTGCGCTTTTTAGGGCTCGACTGCATAGTGACAAGTAAAAAGGAAGATCTGACGGGAGCAGACAGGATCATCCTTCCCGGCGTCGGCGCTTTCGGCGACGCCATGGCAAAGCTCAGGGAATCCGGGCTTGAAAACACGGTTAAAGAGTTGGCGGCAGTTAAACCGCTTCTCGGAATATGTTTGGGAATGCAGCTTTTGTTTGACAAAAGCTTCGAACACGGTGAGCATGAAGGCCTGGGGCTCATTCCCGGAGTGGTCGCGCCGCTCGCGGCCGATATCGACCCGGCTTTGAAAGTTCCGCACATGGGCTGGAACAGGCTTGAGATCACCAGGGATGACCCGATATTCAAATACTTCGATAATGGTGAATGGGTCTACTATGTCCACAGCTATTACGCTAAAAACTGCCCGGAAAGCATACTGGCCGTTTCGGAATATGGCGTCATGGTGACGGGGCTCGTGCGTTCCGGTTCCGGCATGATCTACGGTATGCAGTTCCATCCCGAAAAAAGCGGTGATGCAGGGCTTCGTTTGCTCAAAGCATTTTCGGAAATATGACGGATGACGGGTAATATCGTTAGTAATTCTATATGTTCGGAGGCAATACAATGATAAGCAAAAGGATAATACCATGCCTTGACGTGATGAACGGAAGGGTCGTCAAGGGCGTAAACTTCAAAGATATCCGTGATATGGCGGACCCGGTGGAAATGGCACGACAGTACAGCGAAGCTGGTGCAGACGAACTTGTATTTTACGATATCACGGCAAGTTATGAGGGAAGGAAGCTCTTTACCGGCGTTTTGCGGGCAGTGGCTTCTGAAATCTTCATTCCTCTCACTGTAGGAGGCGGTATAAACTCGCTTGACGATTTTGATATGGTTTTAAAGTCCGGCGCTGACAAGGTAAGCGTCAACACCGGCGCCATAAAGGATCCTTCGCTGATAAGCGCTGCTGCAAAGCGCTACGGCAGCCAGTGCGTCGTACTAAGCATGGACGTTAAGCGCGTGGACGGTAAATTCCGTGTCTTTGCGAATGGCGGCAGGATCGATACCGGAATCGATGCCCTCGAATGGGCTAAGAGAGGAGAAGATCTTGGAGCCGGAGAAATCGTGCTCAACTCCATAGACACCGACGGCGTGCGCGGAGGCTTTGACCTCCCGATGCTCCGCGCGGTAGGTGAAATAGTTGCAATACCGCTTATTGCAAGCGGAGGGGCGGGCAAAATGGAAGATTTCGTTGAACTGTTCAGGTATGACAGGATAGATGCAGGTCTTGCGGCAGGCGTATTCCATACAGGGAAAATAGAAATAGGGGACCTGAAAAGTTACCTCAGGGAATGCGGCGTAAACGTACGCCTGTAAAAGACAATAGCAAATTTGATTATAGGCTGTATCAGGATTTTTGCTTTTTTCATTTGTTGTTTAAGTAATTCCACAGTATTTGAAGACGGGCCTTTGCATCAATAAAATTATCAGAGCAAAACCCTCGCATCCATTCTCTTTCTTTATCAAATGGGTCAATCCAGAAACGCTTCATAAATTTCCTCAACATTGATCGGATATCCCAAGCCAGGCCTGAAACTGAACAGACAAGTTGAATGAATTGGAAAATACGATCCTTTCATAATCCTTGATCATCGCAAAACCTGGAAAAGCTTCTATACCAATTGGGTATCTGATTGTTCTGTATCCCAAAATACCAGAAGATCAAGGAAATGCTGGAAGAATATGTTGCGTCCTACGCCGCTTCCATGTTTGTCCTGGAGGATCTGACTTCCGAGATCGACCGCTGCATCAGTGATAACAGGGTCGATGACAGGGCGTCTTCGGAACTGGCGCGTATCAGGAAACGAATAGCCGTCGTCGAGGACCGGATCGCGAGCAAACTTAACAGTATCCTGAACTCGCCGGCCTGGCAGGGCAAACTGCAGGACCAGGTGGTCAGCATCCGGAACGGAAGCTATGTCATACCTGTCAAACGCGAGTACAGGCGCTCTATAGAGGGCACGGTCGTGGATACCTCATCCAGCGGTTCCACCGTGTTCATAGAACCCTCAGCCATCCGCGCCCTGAAAAATGAGCTGAATTTATTGAGGATAGATCCTCCGCTTTTGAAACCGAAGTTTATGCGTCCATATTTTGCCATTCTCAATCAAAGCTTGATTTTTTTATATATGACAGATAGAATGACCAAAGAGGTTAATATTTTATGCAAATACACAAAATCTGAGCTGGATTATTGACAAAGTCATTCGGCCAGATAAAATATAATTAAACCTATATGAATAATATGATAAAGATGGGAGTCACACTTAATGGGTACCGGTACTCCTCTCATTCAAATCAGAGGACTCAGTAAGGTCTTTGAGACCGAATCAGGTGAGGTCAATGTCCTTGAGGATATTAACCTTGACATCATGGAAGGCGAAATATTTGGAATCATCGGTATGAGTGGCGCCGGCAAGAGCACATTGGTGAGGTGTCTGAACTTTCTTGAAAAACCCACCGAAGGCACCGTGTACTTTGACAGCCAGGACTTGTCCGCCCTCAGCCAGAAGGACCTATATAAGATCAGGCAGTCCATGGCGATGATTTTTCAGCAATTTAACCTGCTAATGCAGCGAAATGTCCTGAAAAACGTATGCTTTCCGCTGGAGATCGCCGGGGTCAGGAAAAAAGAGGCTGAAAAACGCGCATACGAACTGCTGGAACTGGTGGGACTGGCCGATAAAGCCAAAGCTTACCCATCACAGCTTTCAGGGGGGCAAAAACAGCGTGTTGCCATTGCCAGGGCTCTGGCCAACGATCCAAAGGTCATCCTGTGCGACGAGGCGACCAGCGCCCTCGACCCGGCAACGACCAAGGGGATCCTTGCCCTGCTCAAGGACATAAACAAAAGGCTTGGGATCACCATCGTCATCATCACCCATGAAATGAGCGTGGTGGAAGAGATCTGCCAGAGGGTGGCCATAATCGACAGCCGGCATATCGCTGAAGTAGGCTATGTACAGGACATTTTTACAAAACCCGTGACAGAGGCTGCCCGCCGGCTTGTATTTCCCGAAGGGGAAAGGGTGGATCACTTCACCAGTTCACGATGTTGCCGCATCGTGTTCAACGGGAGTTCGTCCTTTGAGCCTGTCATCGCGAATATGGTGCTTGAATTCAGGCAGACCGTCAACATCATTTTTGCCGACACCAGGAACATCGACGGGAAAGCTTTCGGGCAGATCGTCATCCAGCTTCCAGAAGACAGGCTGACAGGAGAAAAAATGATGGCTTACCTGCGCAGCAGGGGACTAACGGTAGAGGAGGTAAAGGGCTATGTTTGATCAGGCGACTTGGGAAATGATCGGGAAAGGATTCCTGGATTCACTATATATGACGCTGGTGTCCTCGGCCCTGGCCTATCTGCTGGGACTGCCCCTGGGCATCATACTGGTGGTCTCCGACAAGGACGGCATAAAGCCATGTGCATGGCTGAACAGCGTCCTGGGCGTAATCATCAACCTGCTTCGTTCAGTGCCTTTCCTCATTCTCTGTATCACGGTCATTCCCGTGACACGGTTCATTACGGGAACTTCCCTGGGTCCTACCGCCACCATCGTTCCGCTGGTGATCGGCGCGGCTCCTTTCATTGCAAGAATGGTGGAATCCTCGCTCAAGGAAGTTGATAAAGGCGTGATCGAAGCCGCCCAGTCCATGGGAGCCACTCCTTTTGAAATCATCTGGAAGGTACTGCTTCCCGAATCGCGCCCGTCACTCATACTTGGCGCCGCCATTTCTGTGACGACCATTTTGGGCTATTCGGCAATGACCGGGTTCGTAGGCGGCGGAGGTCTGGGCGACATAGCCATCCGTTATGGCTACTACAGGTATCAGACCGATATAATGCTGGTCACTGTCGCTCTCCTGGTCATAATCGTCCAGGTTCTCCAGGAGATCGGCCTGAGACTGGCCAAGTTAGGCGATAAAAGAAAATAGGTAATAAAGGGGGAAAATATAATGAAGAAGACATTATCTCTGTTACTTGTGCTTACTTTAGCGTTCACACTGCTTGCAGGCTGCGGCAGCAAAACTTCGGAATCCAAAAAGATCGTCGTGGGAGCGACTCCGGCGCCCCATGCCGAGATCCTGGAAGCAGCCAAAGAAGTTTTGAAAGAGAAGGGTTATGAACTGGAAATCAGGGAGTTCACCGACTATGTCCAGCCCAACCTTTCGCTCCAGAGCGGCGACCTGGACGCCAACTATTTCCAGCACACTCCTTATCTCAATGACTTCAATGCCGAGCAGAAAACTGACCTTGTACCTATCGCAAGCATCCATTATGAGCCGCTGGGTATCTACCCCGGCAAAACAAAGAGCCTTGACGACCTGAAAGACGGCGCACAGGTGGCAGTTCCCAATGATACCACCAATGAAGCAAGGGCGCTGCTGCTCCTGGAAGCCAACGGCCTGATAAAGCTTGATCCCGATGCAGGGCTTAAAGCGACCCCGAAGGATATTGTTGAGAATCCTAAAAACCTTAAGTTTGTCGAAATAGAAGCAGCTCAGCTGGTACGTTCACTGGAAGACGTAGACATAGCTGTCATCAACGGCAACTATGCGATCCAGGGCGGCCTGAACGCAATGACCGACGCCCTGGCAAAGGAAGAAAAGGATTCCGTTGCAGCCACCACTTACGCCAATGTTCTTGTGGTACGTAAGGGCGACGAGGACAGGAAGGATCTGAAAGCCCTTGCCGAAGCCCTTCAGAGCGAAAAAGTCAGGAAGTTCATCGAGGAAAAGTATGAAGGCGCGGTAGTTCCCGTGTTCTGAACAGCTGACTTCAAAACAACAAATACATGAAAACTCCCGGGAATGTGATTCCCCGGGAGTTTTTTTATGAGCATGGTCCCCTGTCTTTTCATTCGGCTGTCGTTATTTCACCCATACCCTGTTTCGCCCAGGTTTCCCATGGTCAAAGTGAATGATGCGTTCTCCAAGCCCGGTTATCTTCTTTGCGCTTTCCAGCATGGCATTTAAGTATAACAGAGATAAGCTATGCCACGGGCTTTTCAAGCGCAAGCCACTATACAAAAACTTTCCGTGAAATGATGGGATGTACTCCATTGAAATTCCGAAAAGACTATTCAAAAAATGATTTTAGCAAACTGACTGATGTTTCGATAATCACCGACAAGGAGATCCAGCAGCAGGTCGTCTCAAGCGTTGGCGGCGCCGTGGCGGGCGGGCTGCTGTTCGGGCCGGTCGGCGCCATGATCGGCGGCCGTGCAAAGCAGCGGACAGCAACCCGCGTACGGTACTACCTGATCTTCAGTTATGAAAAAGACGGCTCGGTCAGTTATATCGCTTTCGAAGCCACGCAGTCGATAACCAATGCAAGCAAATTTGCCAAAGAGTTCCACGCCGGAGATGGCGGAACCGGGAAAAAGATAGAGCTGTAATGTAATTTACGAAAAACTGGCTCAATCCAGCTTCTTGTCGCTGTAGCAGATAACGCTGCCGGCATCGTCGAAAGGGAACTGTTTTGCGATGCCGCGGAACCATTTGTAGTCTATGCTTTGCCTTTTTTTACCTTTACCTCTCGTCTCGATGAGTTCCTTTACGCCGGACCGCAGGCTGTCAAACAGCGATATTTCATCAAATCCCTGCGCGTGGCCGTGCAGTATCCTGTCCGCCTTTTCGGTCACCCATGAGATCCTGTCGAGATTTTCAAGGAATTTCCTGAGCGGCAGGCTTTCGTCCAACTGCATCCAAAGATGATGATTGATGCTGTCGCCGGTAAACAATACGCGCTTTTCTCTTAAAAGCACGCATATCCCTCCGGGGGTGTGCCCGGGAATCGAAACGGCTTCCAGCGTAAGTCCGCCGAGGTCGATCACATCGCCGTCGTTGATTGGTTTGAACGGCGGCATTTTAAGCTTCTTTTCACTGCAGAGCTTTCTGAATGAGGGAAAGTTTGAATGCTCTGCGGCAACTTTCATGTCATCGGGATGCAAATAGCAATCACAGTCAAAGTATATATTGCCGAAGATATGGTCGCAGTGGCCGTGGGTATTTACAACCACTAAAGGAAGATCGGTGATCTCCCTTACGACCGCATGGACATCCTCGATACCGTTCATTGTATCAATAACCGCTGCTTTTTTCTCCCCGCAGACAAGATACCCTGTCGCCTGGCCGTTATCATCCATAAGCCATATACAGTCATCGATCTTTTTGGTTTTGATCCTGTTCGCCACACAAAACACCCCTGTTCCTTTGATATTTTCCTTGCTGGTTTCTTCAAATTTATCACGGATCTGACGGACTGCTTTTCTTCGATATTTCACCATGTATTCATTTTACTTCTTCAGGTACGAACAGGCAATTGAAACTTCTACTCGATCCCAATCTTATATTCCCTCATCCATATATCCACCTGGATCAGATAAGCCATCAGCTGCGGGCCTGTCATGAGCTGCCCGTACCATGGCGCGGAAAGGGCTTTCCCGTCGGAATCGATGATTTCCTGCACCCTTTGCCTGTCGATCAGCTGCACCAGTGGAGAGGCGGGATCATCCAGTATCCTTTGCAGGCTAGATTTGACTGCTTTCAGATACCTGGGATTGTGGGTCTTTGGATACGGGCTTTTTTTGCGCCATACAATTTCGTCCGGCAAAATGCCTTTCATTGCCTCCCTGACGATCCCTTTTTCCCTGCCGTTGAGTGACTTGATATTCCATGGCATGTTATAGGCAAACTCTACAAGCCGGTGGTCGCAGAAAGGCACCCTTACCTCAAGCCCGCTGTACATGCTCATCCTGTCTTTCCTGTCCAGCAAAGTCTGCATGAACCAGTCAAGGTTCAGCATGAACATCTGCCTCATGCGGACTTCATGCTCTCCCTCGCCCGGAAGCGTATCCGCTGCTTTTGTGGTATCGCTGTACCGCTGTTTCACATACTCTTCCCCATTCTTCAGCAAGCCCGGCTTCAGGATGCTTTGCCTTAGATCCAGCGAATGCGACCATGGGAAGGTGTCTTTGTATAAAATGTCCCTGTTGTGATACCATGGATAGCCGCCGAATATTTCATCCGCACATTCGCCGGAAACCGCAACGGTGAACTCTTTTTTGATTTCCCTGCAGAACAGCAGCAATGAAGAGTCGACGTCAGCCATTCCGGGCAGATCACGGGCCAGTACCGCGTCGCCAAGATGTTTCTCCAGGTCTTCGTTGTCCAGCAAAACTTCATGGTGCTGCGAACCTATGTAACTTGACATCATGCTGATATATTCCTCATCCGAATTGGGTTGAAAGATGCTTTTCTCGAAATACTGCCGGTTGTCGGCATAGTTGACCGAATAAGTGTGAAGTTTCCCTTTATTGCCGGACAAATAATCATCGGAAGCTATTTTTGAAATAATACTGGAATCAAGCCCGCCGGACAGGAAACAGCACAACGGCACATCCGACACTAACTGGCGCCTGATTGTATCTGTTATCAGAAAGCGGGTCTTCTCAACGGTGGTTTTGACGTCATCGGTATGTTCACAGGCCTTAAGGCTCCAATACTTACGGATCTTCAACCCGGTTTTTTGCTCATAGACCAGGAACTCTGCCGGCTTCAATTCGGTTACTCCCTTAATGACGCCATTGCCGCCCGTTCTGCCCGGACCAAGGAGGAAAATATCCTTAAGGCCGTCATTGTCGACCCTGGGCTTTACCAGGGGATTTGCCAGCAAAGTTTTCAACTCCGAGCCAAAAATAATGCCGCCGGGATAACTGTAAACAAACAACGGCTTTACGCCCATCCTGTCACGGGCGAGGAACAAAGTCCGGTCAGCGTCGTTCCATACTCCGAAGGCGTATATGCCGTTCAGCCTTTCCAGGCACGATTCGCCCCAATGCACGAACGCCGTCAGCAGGACTTCCGTATCGGAATGTCCCCGAAAGCGATATCCGAAAGCCAGAAGCTCGTCGCGGAGTTCATCTGTGTTATAAAGCTCCCCGTTATACACAATGGTATAGCTGGCATCTCCTTTTTCGATCGTCATCGGCTGCTTCCCGTTTTCAGGGTCGATCACGATGAGCCTCCGGTGCATCAGGCATACGTTTTCACTAAGATAGATGCCCTGCGCGTCAGGCCCCCTGCGCACCAGCGTTGCTGTCATTTTATTTATGATGTCTTTATCTTTTCTCAAGTCCCGGCTGTGATCTATCCATCCTGCGATCCCGCACATAAACACCCTCCTGAAATAAATAAAGGCGCCACTGTCAGTGACGCCTTTGTCATCGCTATATATTTATGTTATATGCAGTGCCCCGGGAATTGTTGCTTATCATCCGCAGTCCGTCATATCCGGCCGGTATCCGCTATATTCGATCGCTGCGGCGTTGCCATGCCATTCCGGAAACTGACGAATATCCGACGCAGCCGGCCACGCGGCCGTTGTCATCAGTTTCAGCTTGCGTCTACAGCAATGAACGGTATAAAAAGTCAAAGGCCCTGTCCAGAAACAAATCAGCTTTTTCTCCCGTAACCTTCTCAATGCATTCTTTTTTCTTCCCGCTTGCCTCTTATCCAATGGTTCATTCAATGTCCATGTCCAGGGTAACTCGATGATGTCCTTGCACTCTCCGTTTACGGTCGGATATGAGACTTCTCCCCTTTTCCTGTTTTCCATAAGCTTGTCCCTCATATCCCGAATCTCATTTGAACAGTTGCCTTTCCCGGCCCGGAAGGCGGTGTTTCTGCCTCACTGTCACACACCTGCGCAAAAAGGCTGTAGATACAGGTTTTATCAGGGAAACCAAACTAATTATATCATACAGTCCTCAGAACATGTTATGGAATGAATGCAGATACATAATGATTTGCCATAATAGACCGGGCTTTTTCCCCTGTTATGTAACCGCAATCCACCATCCTGCCCAGGACCTGCTGCTGTCTTTGCGCGGAGAGTTCAGGATTGACTTTTGGCGAATAAACAGAAGGCGCGTTTGGCAGCCCGGCAAGCAAAGTACACTCGTAATCATTCATCTCGGAGGGAGCTTTGCCGAAATAACCCCGGCTGGCATCATAGACCCCGTAATAACCGCTCCCATAATAGATCGTATTGACATATAGTTCGAGGATGTCATCCTTCCCATACTGGTTTTCAAGAGCGAAAGCCATGAAGATTTCGGCAATTTTGCGCTCCAGCTTTTTCTCCTGCGTGAAGTAGATATTCTTTGCCAACTGCTGAGTGATAGTGCTGCCTCCTTCGGCCAGGCTGAAAGTGGTCAGGTCCACCCATACGGCCCGTCCTATGGAAATAATATCGACAGGGCCATGATCGTAATACCTGTGATCTTCAACGGCCACTATCGCATCCAAAAACATCCCTGGCAACTCTTCAAGCTCAGTGTAATTCTCACGGGCACGGATATTCCGGACTTTATCTGTAAGGCTGCATTCCTTCAGTGCCGTCCTGTACATGAAATATCCTTTGCCGACAAAAAAAATCCCTGCCAGGATGCAAACGGCCAAAATGGCTGTTATAATTCTCAGGATCCACTTTTTCATTTCCATTGCATTCCCCTTCAACTCGATACCCGCCTCACATGCAGTTCAACGGCTGAGTATCGATTTTAAGAATTCATTTTGATCCTTATCTATTTCAATATTGTACTTTTTCAAGGTGACGATAAGGTGACTGAAAGATAACAAAAACGTCACATAAAAAAGCATCCGGGAAGGATGCTTTTCTGATCGGACAAATAGAATAAGCCGATAGAAATTATATTTATATTCAAAGCGTATACTTTGAAAGGCTACTCCTTATCTTCCTGGTAAACCGCGATTTTATTGCCATCCGGATCGGCGAACCAAAATGAGTACGCGCCCCACGGTTTCCTTTCAGGCGGTTGGATCACCTCTATACCGGGAATTTCCCGCAGCAGCCTCCCGTATAGCGCATCGATATCCGCATCACTGAATGTCAGCCAAACATTCTTATCCTTTGCTACTTCAACATTGCCCGGATCGTAGACGGCAACCTTGCTGAATGAGTAATGGCTGCCTTCAACAAAAGGCTCTTCCTGCAGGACGATCCTGTAAAATTCTGCGAGACGGGGTGCATTATCGGTCTCTATACATACTCCACTTAACTTCATGATCGATCTCCTTTCAGCTTCATATAAACATGGACTCATTCCAGGATACACGCCTGTGCAGCATGGATCAGAAAGATAACTGTCCGCTCATACATTAGTGCTCTGAAGCAATACTGCCAAATTGCGAGGCAGCACTTTCATAATACCTGCATTGAAACCCGACTGCCTTATCTTCGCGGCAAGCGGCTCAGAATACGGTTCAGCATCTTTATGCATCAGCAGCTCTATCGTCTCTTCTTCAGAGAATGTAACTCCCTCAACGGCATTGCCCTCGTTGTGAGCATTGACCGGGCAGCAGTCCTGGCACATCATACATCCGATCAGGGAATTATGGGCGTTCACAGCAACCCATTCCGGAAACTCTCCCGGGACCTCATTCATCGTCGTAAGGCAAACTTCGGTGTTTATGATCCGATGATCATGTTCGATCGCTTTTGTCGGACAAGCAGCCACACAGGCATGGCATTTTTTCGGGTACCGTCAAGATTTTTTCGCATGCATCCATACGCCGGGCTGGAAACCAGTCGGCTTCATCGCAGGGCAGATCAGAGATATACGAAATTATTCGGATATAGCTGCCGAATTCCTCATGGAAGCAAATGTTGTTGCGTCCATACAGGCAAAGTCCGCTATGAACAGCCAGCAGTTTTTGCGGAATCCTGTCAAAAAGTGCCGCCGTGTACCCAAAGGGTTTCAAACAGGCATTTATATACTCCAATATCCCGTTGTCCTTAACACCCTCGTCCAGGTATTGGGGCGGTACGATGCAACGGATCGTTTCACCATGATAAGTAAATCCAACGATGATCTTCGGGCTGGGTGTTATCACCGTTATCAGAGACCGCGGCTGGAAGCCATATTCATCCGTGATAGCCATAAAACCTGCCATCCAGTTTATAAACATGTTATGCCTGTCCGTTCTTAAAGCCTCTATTTCCCGCTTCAGTTCACCAAAACATGACACAGGTACGATGGCTCCTCTGTCTCCATGTGCAGCGATCTCTTTCAGCAGTCCTTCTTTCATACCATACCTCCCCGCAGGACCCCAGCGATCAGACTTTTTCCGCGCCGAAGCCTGCTGATGCAATCCTTTGCGCAAATCACTGCTTTTCACTGACATTATATCAGATATCTTCATTCAGAACAAATGTTCTTTTTTATTTTTAATAAAATTTTCCCATGGGCCAAAAAGAATTGCATTAAGGATCCATGAGAGGAGTCAGGATTCTATCCCCATTTTTTCCAGGATCTCTTCAGGTTCGCGGATGATCCTCTCCGCGCCGATCGATCTCAGGTAATCCCTATCACGGAATCCCCAACCGACCATGATGACATCCACGCCCGCATTCCTGGCCGTCTGGTAATCCACCTCCGAGTCCCCGATGTATACCACTTCATTTGGGGTAGCCTTAAAATATTCCATCACAGAAATGACACTGTCGGGATACGGTTTCCTTCGCATGCCGTCTTTATCACCTACTGAATAATCAAACAGTCCGCCGAAATATTCTTCACACAGTTTCTTTACGGCAAGGTCCGCCTTATTCGAAACAACCGCTGTCAGGATACCCTTATCCTTAAGTTTTTTCAGCACTTCCCTGATCCCGTCATATGGGCGTGTTTTTACCGCACAATGATCCTTATAGTATTCAATGTATGTTGTATATACTTTATCTATCATCCCTTCATCCGCGCCATCCGGGACAGCCTGTTCCACGAGCCTGCGGATGCCGTTTCCGACAAAGCTTTTTATCTCGTTCAGCGACCTTTCCGGCATGCCGTACTTCTTCAGGCAATAGTTCATTGAATCAGCCAGGTCCTCAAGCGTATCCAATATCGTTCCGTCCATATCGAATATAGCAATCCTGTATTTCATGATCCACCCCATTCTGAGTTTGCTGCTCCAATGTCATCCGCATAAGTCAATGAAAAGCCTCTGCCTGATCCGTTTTTCCAGGCCGGATTTCATGCGGAATACGCTGTGTCAAAAACGTCCATAATTCTTTATAGCAATCCTGTCTTTCATTTTCGCTGTTGTAACCATATCTGCCCACACAAAAGTAAAAATGAACAAATCAGCAATGGATCATGGCCACAGTTCACCTGTCAGTCCTTCAAGGATCGATCCGCAGGCCCAAGGCATCAGCGCAAACCATGTACTGGCAGGCGTCCCGTCCGGATAACGCTCCGTCAGCAAACCCTCGCTATGGCAAAACCGTTCGGACATCCATCCCTTCCTGCCATAGCCGTACTCACGGTCAGCAATCATGTGGCACTGGCAGCTCCAGAGAAGCGTATCCTCCAGGCGGCTCCGGATGTATCCATCGTCCTGCCTGGACAAGAAGTAAACCATCTCATCCATCACCGAAGAGGACATGGGGTGGATGTGCGGGTTGACTACCGAGGTAATGCTTCCTCCGCAGCTGGACCAGCCAGCAGTGCTCAACGGCGGTATTTTTATTGGCGAGTTGTAGCAGAATTTAAATGTGTATTCGTAATACAGCGCATCCCGCAAATACATGAGCAGGTGCTCTTCCCCGGTAATCTCGTGAAGATGTCGGACCGCCCGGATATAGGCAAGAACGCCTTCCGAATCGATATTCTTGTCGATGTCAAGGGGACCGCCGTAACACTCCTGGTGCCGGATATAGGCGTCATGGTAGTAGTCTGCGCTTTGCAGCAGCGAGGGCAGGTACGTCCTGTCACCGGTGAGGCAGGTGTAATATGCCGCCGCAGCCATACACCACGCACCGGAAAAAGAATCATATTCCAGCCCCGCTCCCGTTTTTTCAGATAGTATATATGGATACTCTCCGTCCGCATTACGGCTTTTTTCCGTCCGCGCGATGACCCTTTTTGCAAAATCCAGCCAGTCGCCATGAACGATATTGCGTTCACGTTTTTCCAATGCGTATGCCTTCAGTGCCAGGTACACGCTCTGCCCCACCAGGTAAGCCGCATGCCCCGGCGTTCGCTGCCGGTCGTACCACCATCCCCGGTTGCTCCATTTACCGTCGTGTTCTGCCAGATAGGGCAGATCGTTCTGCTCGTTTATGGAATAACGAACGATATGGTCGATGCAGTCCAGGGCTTGCTGCCGAATGGTCTCATCCTTCAAACGCAGCGATGAGGCGAGCATCGGAACTGCCACGGCCAGGCCGTTCGTCCACGCGATGGAAGGCAGCAGCCTGTATTCGAAATGGTCTCCCTTGTCGAACACGAAGCATGAATAAGAATGTATCTCCGGCAGCCACGCATCACGGGCAATGGCATTTGCCATGTCACGAACAGTCTCCTGCACGGTGCACAGGCGGCGGGGCGACTCATGATACTTCCGGTAAACCCATTTCAGTGCGTCATGGAGCACGCGCTCGTCGCCTCCAGGAATATCGAAGCAGTATATCCGAACGTCGACCGTTTCTCCCTGCTCTATGCAGAAGCAGTTTTTATCCAGCGGTGCTCGCGGATAATACTGATGCGAATCAAGGAAAAACCACGGCGCATTCTCGTAACCCAGCGTATACCAAACCCCACCCGGCTGTATTGAGCATCCGAAACCCGTGTACTGGTCAAACTCTCCCCTTATACCGGGCTCCCATTGTACCCGCCGGCTGCCGCAGCGCATGTAATAAGGCGACGCCGCAAAACCGGTCAGGCGTCCGTTTCCATAAGCAAAGGCACAGGGATGTGAAAGCCGGTCACTTCGCACCATCCACCATGGGGAGGCGGGAAATTCGCCGTCTTCCCGGAGGCGCGGGCATTTGCTGTCCACAACCAGCGGTGTCTCCCCACGGTTCGTGCCATACATGAAGCCTGGCAGGAAAAACCGCGGCGCAGGCGCATCCACGGGCAGTGAAATACGGATGACACCTTTCCACGGTGTGCTCCCGGTGTTTTTTATCCGGATGTATACCTGATACGGATCATCCGATGAACCGCCGCCTTTCTCACAGATCACAGATACAGTCAAATGCTGTGTTTCCGGCGGAAAATACGTTATATCTTCCCCAAGAGGACGTGCAGTAATAACAGGACTTATCATTTGTTTTTCTCCTTTTCGTTCTGGTCATGCCGAAAATACCTGTTTGACAGCATCAACCCAGTTTACTGTCATTGATTATTTTTTTCAGATGATATTCTGCCGCTTCAGTGAATTCCTGGCTGTCCAGTATGCTTTCGATCTCATCTATTCTGCATATATGGACTTTATCAACTTCAAACTTATAATCATCCGCTCTTGCTGATTCTCCATTGATTTCCCTTAAGTCATGATCAACATAAGCATTAAGTATAGCAATGGGCTGCTTTTTAACAACTCCGGCAACAATACCGGTTATTTCCAGGTCAGAGCAGTCCAATCTTAAGTTAAGCTCTTCTTCCAACTCCCTTACAGCGCAGCTTCTTATAGGATCATCCGTATTCCAGTCGATAAGATCCACGGCTCCGGTGGATGTGACACTATACAGGTTTTTGCCTATTCCTACATTTCCGGACCGTTTCACCAGCATTGCATTTCCATATGTATCTACAACCTGGACACTTATCGCCAGGGCATTCGCCAAGTTGCCATTTAGTATCAGGTCTTCAAATCCATTGCATTCTTTCAATGAGGAATAGTATTCCAATAATTCCTGAAGACTTTTAAGATATTTGTCATTTTTGCAGTGTTCCTCTGCAAAAACCCTGAAGCCGGATATGTCCAGCCTGATGATATTCGTCAGCAAAAGGCTGTAGAAATCTGTGCGGGATATTACAAGTACGCTTTTATCACCTTCTGTCCTGACAGCATCCAGTCTTACATTTTCCGAATTGAAAAATTTCCCGTTCCTGTAAGCGCTCCACATCTCGACTATCAAATCTTTAGTTTCGTCTGAAAATGGGAGCTCATATTTTTCATCGATTTTTATATATTGGATCTTCTCCTTTAGCAGGTATTCATATACTGCCATATGCGCACCTCACTAAAATATACGTCAGGTCATCTTTTTTCCTCACTCTTGCAACACTATTCCGAGCATCATCCTGCTGGCATTTCCGCAGTGCGTTAACGATATGTTTCAGTTTTTCCGCATCAAATATCGATCCGTCAATAGCTGAGATCCCAAACAAATCGAATGCCTCCATCAATCCGTCAGAACACCCGAGGCACATCGTTTCAGGATCAATATCTATCTCTCCCTGGATGGCATTGTCGATCCCGGCGCAATCTACCGATCCGATCCAATATCCATTTTCAGTATTCATATATTTTCTTGTATCCCTGAGAAGTTCGATCTTGTTTTCATATGTCAGTTTTCCGCTCTTTTTTAGCGCTTCAATGCCGGATCTGTTCTTCTCTGTAAAAACCAGGAGTCTGCTGTCAGTCAGCTTTATGATCTCGCCTTTATTCTTTACCAGGAGTACGCAGTCGCCCAAAATATAATACTCACATTTCGAACCGGTCATCCTGGCCAGCAGAACTGCAAAACTGGGAAGTTTATAAATCTCATAGTCTTCCGTTTTCAGGCTCAGCAGCTTATTCGTGTCCGAAACCGACTTCCTTAAAATATCGGCCAGTCTGTCTTTCCCGTTGGCATTATCATAGATGCACTGGTTCAGTTGCCTGACATAACGCGCAACATCATCATCACATCCGAACAAATTTAAATGGTACAGATCAGTTGCCCCATCAATGACCCAAAAAATGTTATCCCTGTATCCATACGCGTCCTCGTTATCCGGTCCGTCTCCGCGCTCTGAATAACTGCTCAACACTTCCATCCAATCACCCTACTTTTTTATCAGCTGGCCGGAATCTATAACTATATTCTGCCCTGCTATTGATTTATTGCATATCAGCATATATACCAACTGCGCTATGTCCTCCGGCACGGCAAATTGCCCCGTAAGGGTACCCTCTCTCAATTTGCTCCACTCTTTTTTTGATTCTCTTAAGGTAAGTTCTGTTACAACTGTTCCGGGCGATACCACATTGACACGGATACCCTTTTCTCCCATTTCTTTGGCTATCCCATACATGAAGCCTGCCAGTCCGGCTTTAGACGCGCTGTATCCGGCCATTCTGTATGCCGCCATCCCATTTATTGAAGAGATCATAGTGATCGACTTGTCTTCCTTCGAAGCGATCAAATACGGCAATACAGCATGCACTGCGTTTATATGTCCAACCAGGTTCAGTTCTATGGATTTCCTGATCACTTCCATATCCGTGTCTGAAAAATCGCTCCATTCTTCAGGAAGGACACCACCTGCCACAGTAACTATTCCATCGACTGCTGACCCGTCAAACTCCTTCCTGAAAGCCTTTGTCAAGTCGTCATATTTTGTGACGTCGCAATGGATAAATACCTGGTTCGCCTTCTTTTCAGGCTCTTTTACATCTACCACGTATACTTTGTACCCGTTCCTTAGAAGTACTTCTGCTATTGCCGTACCAATAGTACCGCTTCCGCCGGTAACAATAATATTCTTCATCGCTGTCATACTCCCCAATAACCTCGTTCCTGGATTAAAATTATCCTATCACTGCAGCTATTACTATTGCTCCAATTATCAGTATTACTGCAAAAAGCATGAACAAAACCATTGCCCTGGTATTTGCACTGGCTCTTGCATTTTCCCGGGCATTATCTTTTTCACTTGATTGTATGGTTTTTCTTGCACCGTTGAGAATGATAAAATGAAAAAATGAAAACGCCATTATCAAAGTCCCAAGAAACAGCAGCATAACTACACAAGCTGAGATCATATCAAGATTCAGAACGACCTGCGATGTAACTACGATCAGTGAAATAATACCTGAAAAGAAACCCAGCAATTCCAGTGTTCCCTTTTTCTGTTCCTCAAGTTCCTCTTTCAATGTTTTTGAATCCTGGACCAGTGCTTGTGTCTGCTTCTGGATCTCAACAGTCTTTTCCTGGTTATCTTTAGCCTCTTTAAGAGCAACATCGATCTCCTTCAATCTGCGTTCCGTCTTGCACCTCAATAAAGCCGTCTCATAGTCAACGATTTTGATAGCGTAATCTTCGCGGGAACTATCCTCCATATCAATAGCCCTGTTGAAAAGTTTCTCCGCTTTGTCATACAACCTGCCTGCTTCTTCAGGACTTACATACCGGCATTTTGCCATCAGCAGCCTTCCCTCAGTATAGTAATACTTTGCGAACTTGGGATTGAGGCTCTTTGCTTTTTCTATATATTCCCCCGCGAGTTCATAATTGTCCTCAAAAGACTCTTTGTCACCCAGCTCGGAAGCATAAAACACCAGCTCACAGAAGTTATGGTAGATACCGGGGTAATTGGGATCATACCTTTTATCCGTGTTGTATATATCGATGCATTTTTTCGCAGAAGCAAGCGCCTCGCTCATATCCGCCTTATTCTTATTCCTTTCTTCCTGGTAAAGGATCTGGCTGTTTGTGTAATACCATAAGGGGAAAATGCTGAAGTCATCCCTGTAAGTTTCTACAATACGTTTGTTTTTCGATATATCTTTTTGATCATGATGATATGTGAACAATATGTAAAATGCTTTGAACCTTAACATGACGTCTTCATTGCGGTCCTCTATGAAATCTATGAAAGCTTTGCTGTCGAGAGCCCTTTTGTTCTTCAGGTACTTGTTGATTTTCCGGGTAAAAGCCGTGGTCTTATCATCCGGAAGATATCGCAGCAGCCAATATATCTCAAGCTCCGGATCGTTAACTTTCCTGACCGTGTAATGATATGCTTTCTCAATATCAGTTTCATTTAATTTGCATACTGATGCGGCTATTTCCTGAAGCTTTCCATCATCATTTGATACTTCAAAGCCCTTATCTTCGCTGATAAAAATCTGCGTTATAAAGCGAACCAGTTTTTTTAATCCATCTTCTGAATTTGGATAAGCAATATATTCATCTATCAGTTTCTGAACGTCATCCAAAACTACCACTGCATTATCCATTTCCATCGCCTCTCTTCAGCTTTGATATAAGGCACTCCACCCAAACAGGCCTCCTGAGGATCCGCAACGCCGCGATACAGCTTTTTCTTACTTTTGCCATATGCAGGCCTCATGACATTATTATAACAAAGATAAATGTAAAAAGGGACATACCTTTTTCACAAAGGAATGTCCCATTACAGGGGAAGGATATCAATATTAAAACTTATACAGACCTGCATGACCGGCCGACGTAGTACAAAACATGGCAGCACCCGGAAACGCCGTCCGAATCCCTTCTGTTCATAGTCCCCGGATGCTTATTACAGCTCGACGCTAAACATATAAGCGGTGCTGTAATTATCGTACCCATTAAGAAAAACTTCCGCTGTCCAGTATTTATCCGGATAAGGGATGTTCACATCCTGGCCAAGTATTATGTTACGAGTGATGTCATACATGGCGCCGCATTCGTATCCTTCGTTTTTATGCATCGCTTCCATATCGCCCGAAAAAACAGCGAATGCGAATTGTGAAATGTATGGCAGTCCTGCGGCAAAACCCTTTTCGGCTCTTTGGGGTGTGAAATCGAAGTAAACGAACCCTTCAGGCACGGGAGTATCGGCCTTCATAAAGCGTCCCCAGAAGCCATGGCATGGTTCGGCATCCACTCCTCTGCCATAATGGTGTAGTAACAATACATCATAGTCAAAGCCTGATTTGTATTCGCTCATGGTATCCAGGACACCGAAAATTTTCTTAAGGTCCTCGACAGTATCCCGGCCGTCACTTTCACGGCTTTCTTTCCCGATGAACCTCAGGGCGGGCATCTTTATATATTCGAATTTCTCGACCTTGAAGCCTTCCAGTTGCTTTTCCACCGCACCGGGCATGAAAAGTGTCCATTGTACTCTTGCATCACAGGTTTTCAGCAAGTTTACATAACCGAAAACATCAACACTGTCTACTCCTTCAGGGCCTGTTTTGCCTCCCGCGATTTGCTCGCGTATCTTACGGTCACGCATGACCGAGAAATCCGTAAACATTTTTGATACCACGTCCCGAAGATGGTTTTCATTAGTTTTGCCCGACAGCTCGTCATCAAACCTGTCCAACGCATTGAATACGGCTTCATTAACGATCCCTGGCTCGATATCTTTCAGGTATGCCCGGAGCTGTGCATTCTGACTCCTGAATCGTGCAAGTATGCCCTGCATCAGGATCTGTTCATTCTCCGCCAGCTTGTCATCGGTCCATTCGGAATCGTCAAGGATCCATTCGGTCAGGGCATCGAAAACGTTCGGATTATGTACTCTTGCCTTAACCGCCCAGTTTACGATCCTTTGATATTTTTCAGTACCAGACAGCGATTCGTCTTTTTGATTTTTGAAGTCGGTCCAATAAAATTCATCAATGAATGAGCGAGACATTTCAAAGCCTCCCTGTACGGTTATTTTTATTGTGAAAGGGCGGAACATCCTGATTTTGCCAGGCTGCACCTTTGACGGAGGGAAACCATGAAACCGTGTGAACGCCTTGGAAAAGCTTTCCTGGGTATCGTACTGATAACGCATTGCGATATCGATTATTTTACTTCCTGGTTTCAGCAGATCCAGCGCTGCTGAGGTCAAACGGCGGTTTCTGATATATTCGCCCACCGTTACGCCAAATACCAGATGAAAAAGCAGTTGGAAATGGGAGCTTGATGTATAAGCCTGGTTCGATATTTCGTCAATGCTTATGTTATCAGTCAAATGATCTTCAATGTATCGAATGCTTTTCGATAAGCATTGTATCCAGTTCACTCCATCCGCCTCCTTTCAGCAAGTAATATATATCTTTTGAATCCAAAAGTCATGTTTTAGAATACGACGTTTTGTCGGGACACGATTTCCAGCAGTTCTTCAGCTTCTTTCCTTGTCGGGATCATAATGCAATACTCCTCCGTTACGCAAAATCTGTCTCTTCACCAGTCCAGCCATAGCTGCGAAATGTTGGATTTTCGTACATATAAATCATATACTTCCTGGTAAGTTAATTCAAAACAATATTTGAAACATGCAGGATTTTTGATCGGATGCCTGAAATGCGATATCCGCATAAAAATTAAAAACAGGTATCTTTGTCGAGAATACTATATAATACAGCCAATATCGAAAGGAGTGGTAAGTTTGAAGGTATCGTCCACAGAAGTTCAGAATAACTTTGGCAACCTATATAACCAGCAGAACCGTCCCTGCGGTTACCTAAGCATTCCGTTCTTTTATATAGAATTTACGTCTGCATCCTTGGTGGTAGAGAGACTATTCATACTCACAGATGGGATCAAGCGCAAATAAGGGTTCGTCCATCACAATTGCTGAACTTTTACCAATTGCCTTACTCCACTGTTCCTTATTCCAAACTTGCTATAATTCCGTATTCCAGCGATTCTTCGTATGTCCTGCGAATTAATGATTTTGCACCTTCACCGAATCTTACCTGTATAGAACTTATAAAACCGTCATATATTATTTTCCCTTTGAATGGAAGCAAAATAGTTTTCCATTCTCTTTGGTCATATATTCTCATTCCAATCATTAAAAATTCTGGATGACATATAGCAGGTCCGTTATCTTCGTTTTGACCGGAAAATCACCGATAACTGTGCAATTTTTTCACTTATGTGCGCTTTTGGCGCGATTTTATTGTAAATAGTCCATACTTAAGTTACATAACACGTCGTATCCCTTATTATGTCTGCCTAGTCGCGCCCATAAACGAAATTTTTTCACACCAACCCGTTATTTCCCGGGTTATTTCCCGCAAAAACCTTTACAGCAGGATGAAAGACAGAGGAATTCCCCTATATATTAAGGGGACATTTCTCTGCTATCGAAGCTCATCTTCCAGCAGAGAAGTGTCTCCTTTCCTTATTCGCCTTACCTGATCAAAAAGGGCTTTACCTCTTCCCGCAGAGGCTGTCCCTTTACTGAGGCGTGTCGGGTTAAGATGATCAAAAGGGGACATTCCTCTTCCACAGAGAAATACCCCTATAAATTAAGGGGACATTTCTCTACTATCAAAGCCCATCTTCCAGCAGAGAAGTGTCCCCTTTCCTTATTCTCCCCTTACCTTAACAGCGACTCTCCCGTCATTTCCGCCGGCTTCTCGAAGCCCAGCAGTTCCAGCATCGTCGGTGCAAGGTCTGCAAGGCGTCCTTCCTTAAGCTGCCTGTCGCCTATGCCGATGCCTATCAGCGGTACCACATTGGTGGTGTGGGCCGTATACGGGCCGCCGGTTTCGTAATCGATCATCTGCTCGGCATTTCCATGATCCGCGGTTATAAGGAGGATACCGTCCTGTGCCCTGACAGCATCGACTATCCTGCCGACGCATTTGTCTATGGCTTCCACTGCCGCCTTTGCAGCCTCAAATACCCCGGTATGGCCTACCATGTCGCAGTTTGCGAAGTTCAGTATGATCACGTCATACTGCCTTGAGTCGATCCTCTTCAGTACTTCTTCCGTAACCTCGTATGCGCTCATCTCAGGCTTCATATCATACGTGGGCACCTTCGGCGACGGTATCAGGCACCTGTCCTCGCCCTCGTACATCGTTTCGGTCCCGCCGTTGAAAAAGAACGTGACATGGGCATATTTCTCGGTTTCGGCGATCCTGAGCTGCCTGAGCCCTTTCCTGCTTATATATTCGCCGAATGTGTTGGTCAGCGACTCCGGCTTGAAAGCCACTGTTACGTTCGGCATGGTTTTGTCATACTGGGTCATGCAGACATAGTGGACCGGGAAGAACCCTTTTGCCCTTTCAAAGCCTTTGAATTCAGGGTCCACAAATGCCCTGGTTATTTCTCTTGCCCTGTCGGGCCTGAAATTGAAGAATATTATCGAGTCATTCTGGCCTATGGTGGCAGTAGGTTTGCCGTCTGTCAGGATGACCGTGGGCTTGACGAATTCGTCGAACTCCTCGCGTCCATATGATGCCGCAACAGCCTCCGCTGCCGACTCAGCTGTCAGACCCTGGCCAAGCACCATCGCGTCATATGCCAGCTTGACCCTTTCCCAGCGGTTGTCCCTGTCCATGGCATAATACCTGCCCATCACGCTGGCTATCTTTCCTACGCCGATCTCCTTAAGTTTGGCTTCGAGTTCCGCAACATAATCCTTAGCGCTGTCCGGCGGCACGTCCCTGCCGTCGAAGAAGCAGTGTACGAATACGTCCTTCAGTCCGAACTTTTTAGCCATCTCGGCCAGCGCATACAGGTGGGTGTTGTGGCTGTGTACGCCTCCGTCGGACACCAGCCCGTACAGGTGCAGCTTCGTGCCGTTCTTCCTGCAGTTCTCCATGGCGTCGACGAGTTCTTTCTTTTCAAAGAAATCGCCGTCCTCGATGGACTTGGTGATCCTCGTCAGTTCCTGGTAGACTATCCTGCCGGCGCCGATATTCGTATGGCCGACCTCCGAATTCCCCATCTGTCCCTTTGGAAGGCCTACATCCAAACCGCTCGTATGTACGATGGTGTTCGGATATTCCTTCATATAACGATCCAGGTTAGGCTTGTATGCTGCCGCTATTGCGTTGCCTTCTTTCCGCTCGTTGATCCCGAATCCGTCCAGTATGATCAATGTTACCAGTTTCTTTTTCATATATGATCCACTCCTTGTGTTACGGCTTATATAAAATCTCAAAAAGGCTGTCCTTTCAGACAGCCTTTTGATCGTCCATTGCCAGGTATGCTCCTGTAAAGCCGTTTACCGGATCACTGCCCGGAAGAATACCTGTCCTTGTCCATTATGACTTGACTATCTTTTCGAAGTCGTCAAGTTTGAGGCTTGCGCCGCCAACAAGGCCGCCGTCGATGTCCGACATGCTGAAGAGGCCTTCCGCATTGGCGGCAGTGACGCTTCCGCCATACTGGATGCGGACTTGTTCAGCAGTCTCTTCTCCGTAGAGGCTCTTTATGGTGTTCCTGATGATTATGCAAACCTCATTTGCCTGCTCATTCGTCGCCGTCTTCCCGGTACCGATTGCCCAGATGGGCTCGTAAGCTATTATAACGTCTTTGACCTGTTCTGCCGTGAGCCCGAGGAGAGCGATCTTGACCTGGTAGCTTACAAGCTCGGCCGTGACTCCCTGCTCCCTCTGTGTCAGCGACTCACCGACACAAACGATGGGTTTGAGTCCATATTTAAGCGCCGCATGGACCTTCTTGTTGACTGTCTCGTCGGTTTCCGCGAAATACTGTCTCCTCTCGGAATGGCCTATGATAACATATTCCACGCCAAGATCCCTGAGCATCAGGCCCGAAACCTCACCGGTAAATGCTCCTTTTTCCTCCCAGTGCATGTTCTGAGCAGCGACCTTTATATTCGATCCTGCAGCGGCTTTAACAACATCCGGCAGACATACGAATGGCGCGCCGACAACTACGTCTGCCTGAACGCCTGCTACTCTCGGTATCAGAGCTTTAACAAACTCTGCTGCCTCTTTCGCAGTTTTATTCATTTTCCAGTTGCCGGCTATCACTTTTTTTCGCGGGTTTTTATCCATCAGGACTGCAATTCCGGGAAGTACTTTGCCTTCTAGGAATTCCAGCGATGCTCCGCCGCCTGTTGAAATATGGGTGATCTTATCGGCAAAGCCAAGCTGTTCGATTGCAGCCGCAGAATCGCCGCCGCCTACGATCGAAACGGCTCCGGATTCAGCAACAGCCCTTGCTATCTCCCTGGTGCCGTTGGCGAAAGCTTCAAATTCGAACACGCCCATGGGGCCGTTCCATACGATGGTCTTTGCCTTCCTGATCTCTTTCGAGTAGTATTCGATGGTCTGCGAGCCTATGTCCATGCCCATCCAGCCGTCAGGCATATCGTCGGAAGGTACGTACTTGTACTCGGTGTCCGGCTTGAATTCCTTACCGACTATGCTGCCTATCGGGAGCAACAGCTTGACTCCCTTTTTCTCGGCTTTTTCCATCAGGCTCTTCGCCAGTTCTATCTTATCGTCCTCGCATATTGAATTGCCTATTTTGTAACCCTTTGCCTTGAGGAACGTGTAAGCCATTCCGCCGCCTATGATCAGCGTATCAACTTTATCGATCAGGTTTTCGATGACGTTGATCTTGTCGGAAACCTTAGCACCGCCGAGTATTGCTACGAAAGGCCTTTCAGGATTCGAGAGGGCTTTGCCCATTATCTCGATTTCCTTCTGGATCAGGTATCCGCATACGGCCGGGAGATAATCGGCCAGGCCCGCCGTTGAAGCATGCGCCCTGTGTGCGGTACCGAAAGCATCGTTAACATAGATCTCTGCAAGCGATGCAAGTTCCTTTGCAAATGCCGGGTCATTCTTTTCCTCTTCCTTGTGGAACCTGACGTTTTCCAGCATCAGAACTTCGCCTTCCCTGAGCGCAGCTGCCTTTTCCTTTGCATCAGGTCCGATAACGTCTTTCGCCATGATGACCGGCTGTCCCAGCAATTCGCTGAGCCTTGCGGCTGTCGGCTTCATGCTGTATTTCTCTTCAGGCCCGTTCTTCGGCCTGCCGAGGTGTGAAACCAGTATGGTCTTTGCTTTGTTATCAATAAGATACTTAATAGTCGGAAGTGCTGCCCTTATCCTCTTGTCGTCGGTGATGTTGCGGTTTTCGTCCAGCGGGACATTGAAATCGACCCTGACGATGACCTTTTTGCCTCTGACGTCTATGTCTTCGATCGTCTTCTTGTTGTACAATGCCATACAATCCACCCTTTCGAACTTCGATTCGCGGCTGTTTCTCCGCACCCGTCATAATCAAAAGGCCCGCCCTTTGACCACTCACTTAAGGTAAGGGCAAGAGCGGGCCCTGATCAGTCCTTAACGATCAAGCATTATTGTGCATCGACTTTCGCCATGTGCATGATGAGATCGAGGACCTTGTTCGAATAGCCCCACTCATTGTCATACCATGAAACGAGCTTTACGAAATGGTCATTGAGGGAGATACCTGCTTTAGCGTCGAAAATGGATGTGCGGGGATCTCCGATGAAGTCTGATGAAACGACGTCGTCTTCGGTATATCCGAGGATACCCTTGAGTTCACCCTCGGAAGCCTTTTTGATTGCTTCCTTGATCTCATCGTATGTTGCGGGCTTCTCAAGACGGCATGTGAGATCGACGACTGATACGTCGATTGTCGGAACCCTGAACGACATGCCTGTCAGTTTGCCCTTCAGTTCAGGAATGACCTTTCCGACTGCCTTTGCAGCGCCGGTCGAAGAAGGAATTATGTTGTGTGCAGCTGCACGTCCGCCTCTCCAGTCTTTCTTGGACGGTCCGTCGACTGTCTTCTGGGTTGCAGTGATAGAGTGAACTGTCGTCATGAGGCCTTCAACGATACCGAAGTTGTCATGGATGACCTTTGCAAGAGGCGCCAGACAGTTCGTGGTGCAGGATGCGTTGGATACTACCTTCATATCCTTCGTGTACTTGTTGTTGTTTACGCCCATGACGAACATCGGGGTGTCGTCCTTTGCCGGCGCGGTGATGACGACTTTCTTTGCGCCGCCCTTGAAGTGAGCCGATGCCTTTTCAGTTGTCAGGAACACGCCTGTCGACTCAACTATGTATTCAGCACCGCATTCGCTCCAGGGGATCTCATCGGGATTCATGGACGCATAGACAGAGATCTTCTTGCCGTTTACGACCAGCTTGCCGTCCTCGGTATGGACCTCGCCCTTGAAATGGCCATGGACCGTATCATACTTGAGCATATATACCATATAATCGAGATCGATGAACGGGTCATTTATCCCTCTTACCTCAACTTCTGGATTGTCGACCGCAGCTCTGAATACGAGACGTCCGATTCTTCCGAAACCGTTGATACCTATTTTTATTGCCATTTCCTCTTACCTCCTATATAAATTATGGTTATTACTTTCCAAAATCAAAACTATTTTATATTATTTGATATAGTTTTTCAATACCTTGAGCCAAAAATAATTAAATTTTTAACAAAGTCGAATCGCTATATTTTCAATGGCTCCGCAGGCTGCCTGCAATCAACAATATGTTCTCCTGTATCGTACGAAAGTATACGCTCGAAGTATACGCCCGCAGAATGGCCGCGGGTCCGGTGCCAAACTTCCGCCCGTTACTGCAGCCAGGCTGACGTCGTTCATACAGGATACACGTTGAACTTTTCGACAAGCGTCACGGGGTGATATGAAAGCTTGGCTTTCCTCATCCCTTCAAGGCCCAGATCCTGTTCCCTGTTTATATATGCAGTACCGCTCCACTCACGCTGCACAAACTGCTGGTTTATAACAGTGTAAAGGCCGTTTATCGAGCTTCTGGCCTTTTCTATGTGGATCACGGCAGTATCTTCATTGAGCATCTCACCCACCGTGAACGCTGCGAACTCACCGTCTACTTTGATCAGCGCGCCTTTACAGCCAAGAGTTTTGAAATGCCTCAGGATCTCAAGGTTCGCATAACGTTCGCAGTAATCGCCCTCCTGGCAGCTGCAGTCCTTATTCCTGCACCATTCCTCCATGATCCTGGTACATTCGTCCAGCAGCCCGCACTCAAGAGGCACATATTCAAAAGTATGCTCCTTCATGAACCTGTTGATATGATTGCGCTTGCCGTCGTATTTCTTCCCCTTCAGCTCGGCCAGATCCCTGGTATTATACAGGTAATCGCTGTTGTCCCTGTCATATACGATGGAAGCTTCATCGGCCACCTTGTCCCTGAAATATGCCAGTTCGTCCCGGGTGATCCTGCCGAAGCAAAGTTTCCAATCCCTTTCTGCAAAATAGCTCCTGATTGCGTTATATGCTTCTTCGAAATTCCTTTCGTCGACATCTCCAATGGGCATCATCGCAAAGGGCTGTTTTTTGGCCGGAGCCGCTATGACACACAGAAGGTCTGATACGACCGCGTACCTGAACCTGTAGTAATATCTCCACGCAAAAAAGTTGGTAAACGTCAGTTCGGATATCTTAGGCTTATGTTTCTTTATATATTGGTCGAACAGATGCTTGCTGTTCAGCGTTATTTCCGAAAACTCCATATTTAAATGCACTCCAGTCATTGTTCCCGGTCATTGTATAAAGTCAATATACCAACATTCGCCGTTTACGAAACACTGCGTATTATGGAAACCACAAATTCGGCGGCTTTTACCATGTCATTTATCGATATGCATTCCTCAGTGCTGTGCACCTTCTGCATCCCTGAACTGACAGCCACAGATTCGATACCTTTCTCATTGAAAATGTTCGTATCGCTTCCGCCGCCCGTTTCCTCAGCGATCAAACTTATACCGGCATTTTCAGCCGCCCTTTCCAGGATACCCATGATCGGGGCATTTTCAGTTATATTGAAGGATGCGTACATCCTCTCCGCCCTGAAGTCGACCTTACCTCCGAATTCGGAGGCTGCCTGCTCAAACCGTTCCCTCATGTGCCGTGTCTGCTCATCGAGCTTCCTGTCGTCGCGGCTCCTGGCCTCTGCCTTCAACTCAACTCTGTCACAGACTATGTTGGTTTCACGGCCGCCATTTATCACACCTACATTGGCAGTGGTCTCATAATCGATTCTGCCGAGTTTCATCCCTGAAATGGCGGATGCAGCGATCCGGATAGCATCTACTCCCTTTTCAGGAGCGACCCCTGCATGAGATGCTTTCCCTTCCACCGTTACCAGTATTTTGTCCTGTGACGGCGCCTTAACTGACACAGTACCTATCGGCCCGTCGGCGTCCATTACGAAACCGTATTTTGCATATATCCTGCTGTAGTCCAGGTACTTCGCCCCGTATAGTCCGCCTTCCTCGGAAATCGTGAAAACTACCTGTATATCGCCATGTTCGATTTCTTTTTCCTTTATGACCCTGAGGGCTTCCAATATGCTTACTATACCGGACACATCATCACCGCCGAGGATCGTGGTCCCGTCCGTCCTTATCATATCGCCGTCTACGACTGCTTTTTTGCCGATGCCGGGTTCAACGGTATCCATGTGTGCTGTGAACATTATTGCCGGAACATTTTTTGTCCCCTTTACAGTGCAGATGATGTTCCCGGCTTCACCGCCGATCTTTTTGCCCGCGTCATCCTCAAAAACTTCATATCCCATCCCTTCCAGTTTTGCCTTCAGAGCGTCGGCCATCTTCCGCTCCTTTTTCGTAAGGCTGTCTATTGCTGTCAGTTCCAAAAACTCTTTGACCAGTCTCTCCCTGTTTACCAATCGGATCACTCCATTTCATTTCCTTGATTTATACCGCCTTTGAGATTTCGGTCTGATATCCTGTCATATTTTGTTCGATTTTTCATTGCCAGGCTGTTCCGTCAGGATGGAGGACTCCATTTTTCCCTTCATTTGAAAGCCTTCGAAACCATGCTGCCTCAGGACCTCATAAAGCACTATGGCAACCGAGTTCGACAGGTTAAGAGACCGAATGCCCGGTCTCATCGGGATCCTTATGCAATAATCCCTGTTGGATTCAAGCAGACTCTCGGGCAGGCCTGCCGTCTCTTTCCCGAACACGAGGAAGCAGTCTTCCGGGTATTCGACCTCGGTATATGCCCTTGGGGCTTTGGTCGATGTGTAGTAAAAGACATGATCGGAATATTTCTGTCTTAATTCCCCGAAGCTTTCGCTCACGCTGACCAGCACCTTGTCCCAGTAGTCAAGGCCGGCCCTCTTCAGATAACGGTCTTCTATGGAAAAGCCCAGCGGTTTCACCAGGTGGAGCCCTGCTCCCGTAGCCGCGCATGTCCTGGCGATATTGCCGGTATTCTGAGGTATTTCAGGTTCAACAAGTACTATATTTACAGGCAATCCAAACATCCCAGCTTTCACTGAAGTAGTCGGTCAAACCGGTCTTTGAGCCAGCCAATTATGCCGTAGGCCCGGTCATTATATAAATAATACCACAAATACGACAGAATTAATTAACAATTTCAGATTTATGTTACTACGGACCCGTTCTCTTAAAAAACCTTTTGCTCATTTGTCTGGTTTATTGCGGAACAAAATATGATAAATTATACAAATACATTAACTAAAACAAATAATGGGGGTTTTATTATGAAATTAAAAAAAATCGCTTTATTCTTGTCGCTGATAATGATAATGCCGTTACTTGCAGGTTGTATGCACTACATGGTCAGTATTGAGCTGAACAGTGACAGCTCAGGTAAGATAACGTACTGGGAAGCAAGCAATACGGATATGCTTGGGCCTTATGAAGATGATGTTGAATCTTCTGCAGATAAACTGGGAAATGCGGATCCAACAGGTGTCCAAATCACAACCGAGCCTCTGAAATATACAGAGGACGGCAGTAATTATGAAGGTAAAAAAACAATAATAAGTTTTGATGACGCAGATAAATTCTTCAATTCTTATTTTTCAGACGAAAACAGCGAGATAGAAGGAAAACTTGCAGATCTGCCCGATGGCAAAAAGAGATTGGAAATTTATGCGGATATGCCGGAGGATGGAGAAAATAAGGAAGGAAACGGGCCGCAGTAATGTATTCAAGATTGTTGAAACTTGAAGATGAAATAGCAAAGTTTGAAAAGGAAAATCCCGATTATAAAACAGGTTTCACAGATGTTCCGAATCGGGCAAAACCGGCTGTAAATTACTTACATTACAGGAAATTAGTCAATGGAGTCAGCCATGACAAATATGGTTCCGGCAATCTGATGACTGAGGCCCAGTATGCGACGCTGGTATTGAGGGCCTTGGGTTATGACGATTCAGAAGGTGATTTTGTCTGGAATAAAGCAAATGAAAAGTTGAAGGAAATTGGTTTATATAACGGCGACACAGCCGATCCGGATACAATGCTGAGCGGTTCTTTCACGAGAAGGGGCATGGCCTATATATCTTTCAATGCGTTGTTTTTCCCGAATAAAACAACAGGAGAGGTCCTCATAGATAAATTCCTGGAATAATAATATCCGGTAAAACACCTTGTAAAAGCAAGGCGTTTTTTTTATATTTTAGAAGAAATTCCACTGTATCCATAATTCTTGACATGATTTTTACATGCTGATATAATTCAACCAACTAACAACAGGACAGAAGTATCTCCTCTGGACCTGATGCGGTACAGCGCATCGATTCGAAAAGAGAACAATGCCCGTCATTGAAACACAGTTCACAGAAATGTATCTGTGTTTTTATATGATATTTTTTAAGTTAATATTTGATTAACACTGTGAGGAGGTCAATTATGAGCAACACATCCTACAATCCCTATCTGACAGCTCAGGCCCAGTTCGACAAGGTCGCGGAACAGCTCGGACTGGACGAAGCGACAAAGGAACTCCTCCGTCAGCCGATGCGTGAATACCACTTCACCATCCCTGTACGCATGGATGACGGCAGCGTAAAAATATTCAAGGGGTTCCGTATTCAGCACAACGATGCCAGAGGCCCTGCCAAAGGCGGTATCAGGTTCCATCCCAATGAGACCGTTGATACGATCCGCGCCCTCTCCATGTGGATGACATGGAAATGCGCGGTTGCAGATATCCCGCTTGGCGGCGGCAAAGGCGGAATAATTTGCGATCCCAGGACCATGTCGGAACGTGAACAGGAACAACTGTGCCGCGGCTATGTACGCCAACTGGCGCGCAATATGGGCCCCAACCTGGACGTGCCTGCTCCTGACGTCATGACGAATGCCAGGCACATGCTCTGGATGCTGGACGAATATGAAGCAATCAACGGCGGCAGGTACCCCGGAACCATCACGGGCAAACCCGTAGGCATGGGAGGATCCCTCGGAAGGACTGAAGCCACAGGCTTCGGCGTTATCTATGTCCTCCGCGAGGCGCTTAAAAAACTGAATATGAAGCCTGAAAGCACAACGGCCAGCATCCAGGGATTCGGCAACGTCGCCCAGTATGCAGCTAAAATGTACAGCCAGCTTGGCGGTAAGATAGTCGCCATCTCCTGCTGGGACAACACGGATAAGAAAGCATACACTTACCGCAAGGCAGACGGTATCAACTGTGACGAGCTCGTTTCCATCACCGATTCATTCGGATCCATAAACAAGGAAAAGGCAAAGCAACTTGGCTATGAGATCCTGGATGGCGGAGCATGGATCGGGCAGGACGTTGATATCATCATCCCGGCAGCCCTGGAGAACCAGATCACAGCCGAGAATGTGAACAGGATAAGCAGGCAGGTTAAGATAATAGTCGAGGCTGCCAACGGGCCGACGACCACCGAAGCAGACAAGGTCATCAACGACCGCGGCATATTCCTTGTACCTGATTTCCTGGCAAATGCCGGAGGAGTCACCTGCAGTTATTTCGAACAGGTACAGTGCAACATGAATTACTTCTGGGACAAGGACGAAGTCCTGACAAAGCTCGACAGGGTCATGACTTCAGCTTTCCATGCAGTATACGACCTGTCCGTAAGCAGGAAACTCAACATGCGCGACGCAGCTTATGTCATCGCTATAGAGCGTGTGGCCAAAGCAGTGAAAAGCCGCGGCTGGACCTGACATAAATTTCCTTTCGTCATGTGCATCATAAATACACGCTCCTGTACAAAAAATAAGCACAGTCTGACTGATCAATTTTAAGGAGTGATGCACATGATCGACAAAAGGAAAACAGCCGGCATCATTCTTGCCGGAGCCCTGGTTTTCACGGGTACCGTCTCCCTTGCCGCCAATGAGCCGACGCGAGCACCTTCCGGCAATGCGGAGAATGTGCAGGTGCCGGCATCCCCGGTGACCCGGGAACAGGTAAAGGAACGCATCAATAATGCTCTTGACAAACTGGTCGGTGACAAAGTCATCACACAGGAGCAGAAAGACGCGGTGCTGAAGGCAATGGAAGCAAGGCGGCCGTGCAAAGTCAAAGAAAGAGACGGGAAACCGGGAGATAAAGGCGGAAAACCAGGGGACAAGCGCTTAAGATGCAGCAAGCACGGAGTGCTTCAGGACCTGGTAAAGGACGGGACCATTACGCAGGAGCAGGCTGACGCAATCAGGGAAGCGATCAGGTCTGTATACAAAAGCATAAAAAAACCGGAGTGATTCCGGTGAAAAAGATCCGGGCCCTCAAACGGGTCCGGATCTTTTTGGTATAGTTATCAATGCTGCGTTCAAATTCTATAAATGATATAGACCATCATACAGTTGATAATATCATCACAGCCATATCCTGTAGTTGCCGCTGAGAGCCAGCATGGCGAAGAAATACAGGCAGTTGTCGTAATAGCGCCTGACTCCCGTGCGGACAGGAGTATTCCACAGCAGTTCGACGCATTTCCGCCTGTTCTCCGTGTCGTTCGCAGCCAGCGAAGCCATCGCGTTGGTCGCTAACAGCCCGACAGGATGCAATGCTTTCTCCGGGAGCGGCGTACCGTCGATGGCATACATGCGGTAATCGGCATTCGCACCCATCGGGGCAAAAAATGCCTGTATCCTGTCGGCCTCTGTACGCTGCCATTCATCCTTTCCGAACCATTCGTAATCAAGCCCTATATTGGCAGCTACACGGTAAGAATCGCTGTAAAAGTGGTGGTGGCCATATCCCCATGGAGCTTTACGGGGCCTTCCGTCAAACTCCGAATACTCGGGCGCAAGCCCTGTCACAGGATGGCATGCGGTTTTGAGGAAGCGTCTGCTGGCTTCGGCAGCCTCTTTCCAGAAATCGCTGTCCTCCGGATTTCCCATTATGGAAAACAACTCATAGAAATGCGGCAGGTGATACGACGGATCTGTATAGGGGCTTTCGGGAATGAACTTGATCAGTTTAAGGTTCGGTTCCCACATCGGGTCACCGACGCCGTCTTCTCCCTTGTGGACGACTTCCCTCAATATGTTCCTGGCCTGCCTGCTGTAATCGAACGGCTCTGGTCCGTCGCCCCAGCGCTTCGAAGCAAAAAGCAGAGCCATGGCGAAATACTCCTCGCCGTCCGGCGCTGGTCCTTCCGCCCGCCTTGTACCGTCCGAATTCAGCGACCACGCGAAATACCCTTTATATTTGCCGGAACGGTGGAGCATATATGTATATGTCCATTTCCAGATCCGGTCGAACTCTTCCTTCTTGTCCATCTGCACGCACATCATCATACCGTAGGACATGCCTTCCGTGCGCACGTCGTTATTGCCGGTATCCAGTATGTATCCCATGTCATCGCCGACGGGCCAGTAAATCCTGGTGTTCTCATCCCCGTAGAACAGCTTGTTCCATGTATCTTCAACCCTGTTCCGGATCTCTTCCTCATCATACCCGTACTCCATGAAAACATTCCTGTACTTTCCCGTGTAAAACGCACCTTTCATCCGCTCATCCTCCCATAAGCAAAAGATAACCCATATAAAAGCCTGCGCCACGATATGGGCACGATTGGAATACTGCACACTATAATTCTTCCGTAGATATATCCAGTTCTACCGTATCGTCTCCGACCAGCAGGGGAATGCAGATGGTCCTCATCCTGCTCTGAGATATATGGATATTTTCGCCTGTCAGCAGCGACGGCGGCGTTATGTCGATCTGTATGCCCCTGTTGTACAGCAGTGTCGCCGCATTTCCCATGATCATGTTTGCCAGTTCTGCGATTGCGCTTTTAGACATGTCATCCAGTTCGGTCACAGGCATGCCCATCATCATATTGGAAGCCAGCTTCAGCCCGAATTCCTTTTTTATTGAAAAATTCGCCTGTCCGCGGATCTTTCCTGTCAGACCCACCATTATTATTATGTCTTCACTTCTGTAGGGGGAGGTTTTGAGATATACCTTTCCCAGTTTTGCTTCCATCGACGCTATCTGTCTGAAAACTGTCTGACTTGCTTCAATAAATGGATTGATATACTCGACGTTCATTTAAAAACCTCACATTTAAGCATATTTTCTTTCGGATGTACTATTTAGTATTCTATACCCGAGGATAAAATCCTTCCTCTCCGGACTTTTTTCGTTCTTTTTTGACATTTAATTATACTTGTTGCAGAATATATTAAGTTACGTTAATATATAACACCAATTAAGATAACAGTAACATCCGATAAAACAAAATTTTATCAGGTTTTCGCCTTGGGTTTGACTGCAACAGCCGCAAGATATGAAAAGAAAACGGCTGCAGCGACACCGGCGGCAGTAGCCCTGATACCGCCCGTAAACGCGCCCAGCATGCCGTATTTATCGACTTCGTTGAACGCCCCCCTGGCAAGGCTATATCCAAAGCCTGTCAACGGGATAGTAGCGCCGGCGCCGCCGACTTCCACTATGCTCTGATATATCCCCAAACCGGTCAGCACCACTCCGAGCGATACAAACAGGACCAGTATCCTTGCCGCCGTCAGTTTGGTCTTGTCGATGAGCACCTGGCCTGCCGCGCAGATAAGTCCCCCTACTGCGAAAGCGTTTATATACTGCAAGATCGTTTCCCGCATCACTGATCTCCTCCTTCGGTATTTTCCACTGCAACCGCATGGGCTATGCACGGGATCGTCTCTCCCTGCTGGACGCTTGTCGGGCTGAGCAATGCCCCCGTAGGCACGAAAAGTATCCTGTTCAGTTTACCTTTTTTCAGCCTGTCATAAAGGTATCCGGCAAAAACCGTCGCAGCACAGCCGCAGCCGCTTCCTCCCGCATGCGGGTCCTGCTTCTGGTCATAGATCATAAGGCCGCAGTCGTTCAGAATACCGCCGATACGTATGCCGTTCGAAGAAAGCAGGTCGTCAAGTATGCGCTTGCCGACCACGCCCAGGTCGCCGGTCACGACCATGTCATAATAGTCATGAGGCAGGCCCGTGTCCTCGAAATGCGCATATATCGTGTCGGCGGCCGCCGGCGCCATCGCCGCGCCCATGTTGTTCTGGTCCTTTATGCCCATATCCACTATTTTTCCTGTCGTGATCCTGGTTATATACGGACCGTCCCCTTCCGCCGACAGAATAACGGCGCCCGAGCCCGTCACTGTCCACTGCGCCGTCGGCGGCCTCTGGGATCCCAATTCCAGCGGGAACCTGAACTGCTTCTCCGCAGAACAGAAATGGCTCGATGTCAGGCATGCCACGTTGGAGGCAAAACCTCCGTCAATCAGCATCGCCCCAAGCTGCATAGCCTCCCCTATAGTCGAACATGCGCCGTATATCCCGTAAAATGGCACGTTGGATTCACGTATGCCGAAATTTGCGGCGATACACTGGTTCAAAAGGTCGCCGGCAATGACAAAGTCAAGCGCATCCATCGGCATGGACGCTTTTGCGACGACCTTTGCAAGCACTTCCCTCACGAACTTGCTTTCTGCCTTCTCCCAGCTTTTTTCTCCCCAGAATTCATCATCCACCGCCTGGTCGAAATAATCTGCGAGAGGCCCTCTGCCCTCTTTCGGTCCGACAATGGACGCAGCTGCATATACCGATGGAGGGTTCTGCATCCGAAACGTCTGTTTACCGGATTTTTTCTCAAACATGCACGTTTCTCCTTTACAATATCAGGATCTTAGCAGATAATGGATTATTCCGAATATGATTGACATGGATATCCCGTATACCAGGACAGGCCCGGCTACCAGGAACATCCTTGCGCCTACTCCGAGCACATATCCTTCGCTCTTGTATTCTATGGCCGGAGACGCTATTGAATTTGCAAATCCCGTGATCGGCACTATGGACCCGGCTCCCGCGAATCTGCCGATGTCATCGTACAGGTTCAGCGCCGTCAGTGAAACTCCGATCAGTATCATGACTATCGATGTGAGCGAAGACGCGGTATCCTGGTCGAGTCCCATGTTTTTGAAGGAATTGAGGAAAAACTGGCCGATTACACAAATGAAGCCGCCGACCATAAATGCCCTCAGGACGTTCCTTGCCGTTTTTGAATCAGGGGACACCTTGTCGACGTATTTCCTGTATTCGTCTTTTGTCATAACTCGCTGCACAGGCTGTCTCCTCCTTCGATCATATTGGTAACGAAAGCCCCTTAACGACGAATACCCCGTTCGAGGGGATCCTGCTGCTCCTGGCCGCGAGCGTCAGCCAGATCACCGCTGCGATCAGGATCATCAGAAGGATCGCAAAAAGCACCTTGTACCTGTTCAGAATGATAAGCATGATATACACTCCGATTTATCCGATTTTTAATTTTATTATTGGAACATTGGAGAAAAGTATGCGCGGAAATTTTGCGCCGGCCGCAATATGTGCCGGCAAGCCGTGCATTTGCATTTAATATGGCTGCGTCATCTGATGCTTATGCGGTTTCGGATGTCTTCGAGTATCTTTTTTTCGATACGCGAGACCTGGACCTGTGAAATACCAAGCATCCTTGCTATCTGGACCTGTGTCTTTTCCTTGAAGTACCTGAGTATTATGATTTGCTTTTCTCTCGGTTTCAGCGTATCCATAACTTCTCTGAGCGCTATCCTGTCGATGATATCCATCTCGTCGTCACTGCATTCGTCATTGAGCTTGTCGATAAGCAGCAGCGAAGAACTGTCCCCTTCGTTTATCGGGCTGAACAGCGACTCCGGCGAATGTCCGGCTTCGATAGCCATAACGATCTCATCCATCGGTATATCCAGGCGCTGGGCCAGTTCGCTTATGGTAGGCTCCCTTCCGAGTTCCTTGACAAGTATTTCCTTTACTATCCGGACCTTGTTGGACACTTCCTTCAGCGACCTGCTCACCTTTATGATGCCGTCATCCCTGAGGAACCTCTTTATCTCGCCTATGATCATGGGAACGGCATATGTGGAGAACCTGACGTCGTATGATGTGTCAAACTTGCTTATTGCTTTTATGAGCCCGATGCACCCTATCTGGAACAGATCTTCCGTCTCATGCCCCCTGTTCTGGAACCTGCGCACGATGCTCCACACAAGGCCTATGTTGTTCTCGACAAGCATGCTCTGGGCCAGCCTGTCTCCCCCCTTGGCCAGCAGTATGAGCTCGGTCGTATCTTTGTCCTTATATGTTTCTTTGTCGTTATATGTATCCTCAGCCATATATCTGAACTATCCCCCGCCTGATCATCATTCGTACAGGGCATTATGTCTACTATATGCATTTAATAACATTATTGCCAATAATTAACTGTTTCATGCAAAAAATAAAATTCCCAATTATCAAGCAGAGAGCACGCTTCTTCTCCAAGATGTATGAATGCCTGCTCCTTCTCCTAAAAGTACCCTCACTTCTTCTCCGAACTGAATGTCTTGAAAAGGGTGACAGTGGTCCCCTCTCCCGGTTTCGACCTGACTTTTACCCTGTCCATAAAGCTTTCCATGACGGTGAATCCCATCCCGGAACGCTCCATTTCCGGTTTTGAAGTATACAGCGGCTGCATGGCAAGTTCGATGTCCTCTATGCCCTTGCCCTTGTCCGTTATTTCTATCTCGACGCTTCTGTCATAAAGCCGGCAGACCATCGTGATGATGCCGATCTCGTTCTCATAGCCATGTATTATCGCGTTCGTAACGGCTTCAGACACCGCTGTCCGTACATCCGCCAGTTCCTCTATGGTAGGATCGAGCTGCGAAACGAAAGCGGCCGCCGCCACCCTCGCGAAAGCTTCATTGCTCGATTTGCTCAAAAATTCAAGTTTCATTTCATTAACAGGCTGCATATGATTTTCTCCCCTTCAGATTCACTTAAGCAAAGAACATACGGCAATAACGAAGAACATGGTCCGTCAGGCGCTATGAAGCGCTCTCATGGCATCATCCAGTTCATCATACACCGGCATGAGCTTCAACACTCCTGATATTTCGAGTATCTTCCTGATCCTGCTGTTCCTGCAGATGATCGCCGCCTTTCCCCCGAGCTTGCTTATGTTCGCATACCTGCCCACCAGGACGCCGATGCCGGAACTGTCCATGAAACTGAGACCCGTGAGATCGAATATCACATCTCTCGTCGTAGCCTTGAACAATTCCCTTTCGATTTTATTTCGGGCATATTCGGCAAAGTGGTGGTCAAGTTCGCCGGAAAATGCTGCGATCAGGGTGGACCCCCTGTTAGAAAACCTTATTTCCAATACTATCCCTCCGAAAATTCCTTTGCGTTACTGTATTATTCTTTAAACGCCAGGAATTTCCTTCATAGAAAAATGGAAATTTTTGTTATGGGGCTAAGATTTTTATTTCAAATAACGACAAACTTCAGCTATTCATCTTCGCCGGCCTCATCTCCCTTATGCTCAGGCGGTCCTCCCCTGTGTTTTTCCGCTATCCTGTCGAGTTTCCTCAGCCTGTGGTTCACACCGGACTTGCCAAGCGGAGGGTTCAGCATCTGTCCCAGTTCCGTCAGGCTGAGGTCCTTGTGTTCCAGCCTGAGTTCCGCGATTTCACGCAAGCCTGGCGGCAGCTTGTCCAGGCCGATATTTTCAACGATATAGAGGATGTTTTCCACCTGCCTGACTGAAGCGTTCACAGTCTTTCCAAGGTTGGCCGTCTCACAGTTCACTATCCTGTTCACATTGTTGCGCATGCCCTTGAGGATGCGCACATTCTCCAGTTCCATCAACGCCTTGTGGGCTCCGATCACGTTCAGGAAATCCACTATGTTTTCCCCTTCCTTGAGGTACGTCACATAGCTTCCCTTTCGTATGATCGTCCTTCCGTTCAGCCCGTAAAAGCCCATCAGGCGTCTGAGTTCATCGGCCTGTTCGGCGGTCCTGGACGTAAGCTCCAGGTGATAAGTCTTTTCCGGGTCGCTTATGGAACCTCCGGCAAGGAATGCACCGCGCAGGAACGATTTGACGCAGCATGCCTGCTGACCGATTTCCCGGGCAAGCATCAGTTCACACCGGTCGCCGTACGTCACAGCAGCCATGCCGGTCTTTTCCAGCAGTACGTCGGAACCGGACACCGATGTTATGAACAGCATATATGTTACATGTTTCTTAAGCTTCCTGCTTTTGCGGATCGTCACTTCAGGAACGATACCGCAGTATTTCCTTATGCTGCTGTATATCCAGCGGGCAAATGCCGCATTTTCCGTGGTTATCCTTATATTGAAGCCGTCTCCCGGCGCCGGCGCTGCTGCGCCGTTGAGCCATATCACCGCGGCAAGCTCCGACAGCACGCAGCACTCGTCCATGTTTTCCAGCCTGCACAGTTCGCCTTTGACCGACGACGAAAATGACAATTGAATCACCTCTGTTTCATCTTATCCGTTAGCACGGTCCATGTTGATGTCGGCTGAGTCAATACTAATGCTTATACTTGTATCCGCCCACATCTTTTCCGGCGTTCCTGCCTGCGCGTCAGCGCTCCTGCCCGTGTCCGCCGCGTTTCAGCACATAACCGGCATACGCACGGAGCACTTCCGCCACACTCCAGGCCTGCGCGAAACAGCCTCTCGGCATATGCGGCTCATCACCGTCGAATATCTCGGAGATGCTCCCAATGCAGGCATGGCGCATGTGATCGATGAAGGGCGCGATGAATTTCGCAGGCATATCGGCATAAACCGGGTCTCTGCCGAATGTCCTCGCAAACGCCGTGATGAAATGGCCGATCAGCCACGGCCACACGGTACCCTGGTGATATGCCGAGTCCCTCTGGTACATACCGCCCAGGTAACGTCCCCTGTAATCTTCCGAGTCCCTCGAAAGAGTCCTGAGACCGTATGCGGTATATAGCTCCTTCCAGACCTTCGCCACCACCTGCCGTGCCATTTCTCCGTCAATTACGGGATAGGACAGGCTCACGGCCAGGATCTGGTTGGGCCTTACACTCTTGTCCATGGTGCCGCCGACAACATCGTACAGGTATTTGCCTTCTTCATACCAGAATACCCTGGCAAAGCTTTCCTTCACACAGTCTGCGATCCGTCCGTATCTGCCGGCGTCATATCCAAGCAACCCGGATATATTCTCCATTACTCTCAGCGCATTGTACCACAGCGCGTTTATCTCCACAGCTTTTCCATGTCTTGGCGTGAACACCGTATCGCCCGCTTTTGCGTCCATCCACGTCAGTTGGGTATCCTCGCTTCCGGCAGCTATGAGCATGTCTTCGTCCATGTGTATGCCATAGAGCGTTCCGTCGATATAACTGTCGATTATCTGCAGCATCGAATCATATAATATATCCTTCACCAGGGCAGTGTCGCCTGTTTTCTCCACATATTTGCAAATCGCCTCAAAATACCACAGGGCGGCGTCAACCGTATTGTAGACGGGCTCGCCTCCCCTGTCGGGGAACATGTTCGGTACAAGGCCGTGCCTTACATACCTGCTGAATGCTGCAAGGATATCGGCTGCATCTTCGTACCTGCCCGTTGGCAATGTCAGCCCCGGCAGAGAGATCATCGTGTCCCTTCCCCAGTCGGTGAACCATGGATATCCGGCGATTATGGTCTTTGAGTTGGTTGAACGCCTGTGTACGATAAAGTGGTCCGCGCTTCTGACCAGTGCCCGGTGGAAATCGTCGCTGCAGCCTGCGGTGAGGGACCCTATCCTTTTTATCTCGGCCTCGACGGCAGACTTCCCATACTGCGGATCCATGTATCCGCCTGCATTCCAGGCACGGCTTGCAAGAACGTCGGGCCCGTCCTGGCAAACGGTGCAGATGAAGTAAAAACATGTGTCGCTGCCCGCTTTTGCTGTTATCCTGAAAACACCGGGTATATAGTGGTCTTCGAAGGCATTTAGCCCCCTTTCACTCTCCACCGGGTAATACATGCCCTCGAACCAGCAGTCATCCAGGGCTTCGTAGCTGCTGCCGGCACATCCGACCAGTATCCTGAGGTCCAGGTCATAAGGCCGGATGACCGTGTGGTCATTCCCGTACGTCTGGTTGAACTTCATGTGATGTTTTGAGGAATCGCCGTGATAATCCCTGAAATTTACGAGCGGTGCAACTTTGATCTCTGCATCGTCGTTTCCGGTTATGATCCGGTAGCAGACTACCGCAGTATTTTCACCATAGACAAGCGAGACTATTTTCTCGATGAGAACGTCCGCGATAGCATATGTGAAGACAGGCAGCGGATCAAGTTCGAAGCTTGCCTGGAAAAGGTATCCCGTATTGATATAATTCCCGGTGGAAAAAGACGAAAGGCTGAATTCCCGGCCATTGACGGCTGCTGTCTCATGCAGTTGGGACAGGACCAGGCGCCTTTCAACAGGAGGTTCGAGTGATGCGACCAACAGTCCGTGATATCTGCGGCTGCTGGCTCCGATGACCGTCGAAGAGGAAAACCCGCCTATGCCGTTCGTAAGGAGCCATTCCCGCTCGATGCCCCTGTCAAAGCTGCTCCATTCCGATTTGCCGAACCTCATCCGCCCGCCCCCTCCTCTCGTTTCAGTCCGCCATAAGCAATATCAGCATGCCGGAATCAGTTCATCGTCTTTTAATGGCCATGTCTTCAATGGCGGCCTTGATCACGGCTTCCGCAAGCTTGTGCGGATCATGCCTTACAAGGTTGTTCCTGAGCGACGCATAATCGCCTTCTATGATCCTTATGCCTGCGTTCTCCACCGTCTCCCGGTCGATGACCACCTGGTCGGCACCGTCGTTCTGATATTTTTCCCTGATGTCATCAGGAATAACCGAGTTATTGACGATGCACAGGTCGATGATGCCCTTGCATGAATGGTCCTCCAGGGCCCTGATATGGTCGGAAACACTGTAATCTTCCGTTTCCGACGGCTGGGTCATCACATTGCATACGTATATTTTAAGCGCGTTGCTTCTTTGTATTGCCTGACAGATCCCCCTGACCAGCAGGTTAGGAAGGATGCTCGTATAAAGGCTGCCCGGTCCGAGCACTATAACATCTGCCTGGTCTAACGCATCGATTACGTCTTCAAGCGGCTCGGCGTCCGCAGGCTCCATGTACACCCTTTTTATCCTGCATTTGTTGAAATTCCTGTGCTGCCCTATGCGTGATTCGCCGCAGACTATGCTGCCGTCCTCCAGTTCGGCGCAAAGCGTCACATTTTCCAGCGTGACAGGAAGGACCCTGCCTGTAACCGCAAGGACGTCGCTCATCCTTTTGACCGCTTCCACGAAGCTGGAAGATATGCCGTCCATGGCTGCAAGGAACAGGTTCCCGAAACTCTGTCCTTTCAGGTTTCCTTCCTTGAACCTGTACTGCAGGAGCTGTTCCATCAGCGGTTCCGTATCCGCAAGCGCCAGTATACAGTTTCGTATGTCACCCGGAGGCAGCATGCCCAATTCCTGCCTGAGCACGCCCGAACCGCCTCCGTCATCGGCTACGGTGACGACAGCGGTGATATTCGATGTGAATGCCTTTAATCCGCGCAGCATCGTCGAAAGGCCTGTGCCTCCCCCGATCGCGACGACCTTGGGGCCTTTCATGAGCTGTTCCTGCCGGGGATCATTTCTTCCGTCTCCCCGCAAACCATCACCCTGACGGGCTCTTTTTCCGAATATGCTTCCGGTGGTTTCCCCGAGCATCATCTGCCACCACTCCTGCCATCCTTATCGATATCCCTGTGTTCTATGACTACCCTGTGTTTTTTCTCTGTCAGGGTTTTCATAAGTTCATCGGCAATGACTACCGAGCGGTGACGTCCGCCGGTACAGCCTATACCGATCACCAGTTGGGACTTGCCTTCCTTTACGTAGTTGGGTATCAGGAAATCCAGCAATGCGTTCAGCTTTTCGTTGAATTCTCTGGTCTCGGGCATCCCAAGCACGTAATTCCGGACATCTTCATGTTTCCCGGTGTGTTTTTTCATGGATTCTATATAATACGGATTAGGAATGAACCTGACATCAAACACCAGGTCGCATTCTATCGGTATGCCATATTTGAACCCGAAAGAAATTATATTTATGATCAGGCCGCCGAATTCCTCGCTGTTGACTATGATGCCTGTGATGGCTTCCTTCAGCTGCTTCGGCGTCAGGTTGGAGGTGTCTATGACATAATTCGCATGGTCCTTTATTTTTTCAAGGACCCGCCTCTCTTCCGCGATCGCCTTTTTCAGGCTTCCTTCATGATCAAGCGGATGTGAACGCCTGGATTCTTTATAACGCTTTATGACAACGTTGTCTGAAGCTTCCATGAAAAGGATCTCGTAGGTATGGCCGTCTTTTTTCAGAGCGTCGAGCGCAGGGAACAGGTCGTTGAGAAGCTCCCCGCCGCGAATGTCGATGACCAGCGCTATCTTGTCCATCTTCCTGTAGCTCTGCGAACATATCTCGGCTATCTTGGGTATCAGCAGCGGCGGGAGGTTGTCTATGCAGTAGAATCCCGCGTCTTCGAGATAATTGGCCACAAGGCTCTTTCCTGCCCCCGATATCCCGGTTATTACGATAAATCTCATACTTGATCTCTCCGTTTCTTACCGCCGGTTTTTGCTTTTGCTCTCAGTCCTCGCCGATTATCTTTACTTCCGTCTCGAGAACTACTCCGAACTTCTTATATACGGAATCCCTGATATATTCTATCAGAGATATGACATCTCGTGCCGTCGCGTTTCCGGTATTGACGATAAAGCCGCAGTGCAGCGCCGATACTTCCGCCCCGCCTATCCTGTACCCTCTGAGGCCGCAGTCCTGGACAAGCTTCCCGGCATAATAGCCTTCCGGCCTTTTGAAAATGCTTCCCGCGCTGGGCATATCCAGCGGCTGTTTCTCGTGCCTCCTGGCATTGAAGTAATCCATTTTTCCCTTTATTTCTTTTTTATCGCCCTTTTCCAGCCTGATGACAGTCCGCAGCGCCGTTCCGCCGTCAGCCTGGATGATGCTCGAGCGTCTCCCGAACCGGTGCTGCTCGTTGTCAAGCCAGCAGATAGTTCCATCCGGCCGGAGGTACTCGGTACGGCTGATCACTATCGACATCTCTCCGTCATATGCCCCTGCATTCATGGTGACAGCCCCTCCAAGGGTCCCCGGGATGCCTTCGGCGAATTCCAGCCCGGAAAGCCCGTGTTCCAGCGCTATCCGGGACAGCCTGGATATGAGTATGCCTGCCTCAGCGGTTATTACTTCACCGGTTACCTCATATCCGCTGACATTGTCGGCCAACTGGATAACTACTGCCCGGATGCCTCCGTCCCTCACTATTAGATTTGTGCCGTTCCCGATGATTACTGCCGGTATGCCGTTATCCCTGCAGGTGTTAATTATCTTAACGGCGCTTTCGATGCTCCCGGGCCTTATGAATATATCGGCAGGCCCGCCGATCCGAAACGATGTATGCCGGGACATGGGCTCATCGATCAGGACGGTCCCGCTGCCAGGTATCTGTCTTATCAGTTCTGCTGCTTTAAATTTATCCAAACCGGATTCTCCCTCGATAATATTCTCTTAAAATATATTTTCTTAAGTCATATTTTACCGGTACATTCTATCCAAAAAACCGGATCCAGCCTTTTTACTTTTGTTTCATTTATCTTTTTATAATACAGCCCTGTTTATTTCTCTCATTTACGTCTTATCCCGTTATTACGGCTGCCTCAATCCGGCTATGCCTGTTTCCCGCTCAATTCGGCGGCTGCCGATTTCTTGGCAGCTTTCCTTCGTTTGACGAAGTCCTCGACCTTTTCCGGGGATGTACACAGCACGAGTTCTTCGGGCATCTGTCCTTCGACAAGTATCTCAAGCACCTTTCCGAATTTCCCTATATCATAACATATATGAGCGTCGGTGCCGCAAGTGACACTCACGCCATATTTTTTGCATTTCTTTACGAACTCGAAGCAGTTATCGTAAGACCCTTTCCTCACCCTGAAAGAGCCGTTGTTGATCTCTATCAGCTTTCCGTACTCCAGCGCGGCTTTCACGACCCTGTCGATGTCGACCTGGAATACTGGGTTGCCCGGATGGGCAACTGCGTCGACAAAGGGATTTTTAAGCGCATTTATCATGCCTTCCGTATTCTCTTCGACACTGCCGGGCCTGATCACGATGTCATGGTAGCTCGCTATCACAAACTCCAGCCTCGAAAGTATTTTATCCGGTATGTCAAGGGTACCTGAAAAATCCATTATATCAGTCTCGGCTCCCCTGAATATCCTTATGCCGTCTATGTATTCAGGTATCACGCCAAGATTCATGAAATGCACTTCAGTGGAAGCCCCTCTCAGGGCAGGCCCGTGATCGGTCATCGCTATGGCTTCCATACCGTTTATCTTCGCCTGGGCGGCGTTTTCAGCAATCGTGCTGTACGCGTGCCCGCTTGAAATCGTGTGTGTATGTGTATCTGCGACCAGTTTCAAAACGTAACTCCTCCTGTTTTCCAGTTTCATGTGTGTACTAATGCACGGATCAGTATTTCCCCGCCGCTGTCGTGCTGCAGGATACCAGGCCCGGCTGCTGCGGTTTAAGTCATCGGATTTGCCGAGCCTTCAGTCGTCGAACTTGAAGAAGCGCTCGCTCAGAAACTTAGCCGCATTATAGCCCATCTTCTTCTGCCTGTGGTTCATCGCCGCAACTTCCACGATGATGGCGAGGTTCCTGCCCGGGCGCACCGGTATGACCAGGGACGGCACGGAAATGCCGAGGATATCCGTAAAGTGGTCCTCCAGGCCCAGGCGGTCGTACATCTTGCCTTCTTTCCAGAGTTCCAGTTTTATCACAAGGTTTATATTCTCCTGCATCTTGACCGCGCCCATACCGAACAGGTGCTTTACATCGACTATCCCTATGCCGCGTATTTCTATCAGGTGCCTTATATTCTCAGGCGCTGCGCCCAGCAGCGTAGTATCCGATACTCTCCTGATCTCCACCAGGTCATCTGCGATGAGCCTGTGCCCTCTTTTTACAAGCTCCAGGGCCGTCTCGCTCTTACCGACGCCGCTTTCTCCAAGGATCAAAATGCCCTCGCCATATACCTCCACGAGCACTCCGTGCATGGATATCCTCGGAGCCAGCATCACATTGAGATAACGGATGAGGCCGCTCATGAACCTGGATGTTATATCCTTTGTCCTCAGGATAGGTATCGAGTATTTCTCAGATGCCTCCATCATTTCCGGGAACGGATCCTGGTCCCTCGCGATGACGAGGCAGGGGAATCCCGTGCGGAAATAATCGTCCAGCCTCTTTTTCCGCTCCTGGGGCGACAGGCTTGCAAGGTATGTCATTTCCACCTTGCCTATGATCTGGATCCTGTCCGTGCCGAAATACTCCATGTAGCCCGAAAGCTGAAGGCCAGGCCTGTTCACGTCGGATGTGGTGATATCGATATCGCCTGCAGATTCCGACATGCAGACCGGTTCCAGGTGGAATTCCTCCATAAGCGTTTTGAGCTTTACAGTAAACATCAGCCGCCCTCCGTACAATGCTTAATGTATATAACAGCAAAACATGCTGCATGATACACTGTGACGTGCATAAAAAATTATCTTATTCTGAAACACAGTTATCAGTTAGATTATATACCATCATGACAGAATTTACGAGAGCGATATGACAGATGCCGTGCAAAGCCTCTGATGTAAAGATTTGGTCCCGGCATCCGGTCCGAAAGAAGATTGCCCGGGTTTGACAAAGATTCCTATAGGAGGGTGTACAAAATTTTAATTATTGTGTGGATTTTTCAGCTTATAAGCAAGAAAAGCTGTGTCATAGCTTTACATAAGTCATGATAACGATGTATTATGTAGTCTGATAACTGGAAAAATATGCAAATATTATTACAATAGTCGATTTTTTGTACACCCGAATCCTTATTTCCCGGGGAAATAACGTGTTCGGTACAGGCTCCGTGATCAAAACCGTAACAGAAGCAAACAGGCACAATACCGTGAAATGATTTGGCCTGGTCCTGAGACCAGGCCGAAGTTAAAGGCTGAACCCTTAAGAAAATGTGATCCGGAAAATATCCTGCATTTAAAGCACTGTGCACTGTAAATGTTTATGCACTTAAATCTCCAGGATGCTCCCGAAGACCTTCAGGCGGAACACACCCCGGCTCAATGCGGCACATCCGGTCCTTGTCCCGCCATGTACTTCTCCCTGTAATGGTGGGCCTGCTCAAGCATCATGTCCTTGACCTTCATGAGCCTTGTCAGGTTGCCTCTCTCGTTCTCGTCCAGTTTCATGACGATATATCTGATGGTTTCCTCGAGGTTCGGAATCAGGACATGCTCCAGTGCATTGACCCTGCGCCTCGTCTTTTCTATCTCATCCGCCAGCAGCTGCGCAGATTTCTCAAGCTCCGCCAGCTTCAGAAGCGTCGGCGTCAGTTCGGAGAGAGTCGCTATCGCTGCGTCCAGTTCGCTCGATGTATCCGCAAAGCCATAGGGATATATATCGAATTCGTCGTCGGAGACGGCATGGAACTCCAGCACGGGCACGTCGACGCTCATGATGTTCCTGGTAGACGCTTTCAGTTCCACCTTCTGCTTCGGGAACATGAGAGCCTCCTCCATGACCTCCGTGCTCATCCCGGCTCTTGCCATGACAAAGCGCGAATGGACTTTCATGAGCTTCTCCTCGGCTTCCTCCCTGAGGGCCTTGTTTTCCCTGACTATCTCGAGGAATTTCTTCATAAGCTCGTCACGCTTGTCCTTTAGAAGCTTATGCCCTCTTCTTGCAGTACTTAGCCTTTTTTTCAACCCGGTCAGCACCATCCGGGTTGGGTTGACATTCATTCTTGCCATCGGCTGTTGCTCCTCTGACTCGTTTTGTTGGTTATTGCCCACACCATTTTACTTGCTGCAGATCTCGTTACTTCGTACCTGGTGTCGAACTCGTCGTTTTTCGGTTAACGCTTTATTGCTTTTATCTGACATTAACCCGGCCGCGATTGCTTTGGCCTTTTATCCGCCATTACTCCCCGTATTTCTTTGCAGGCAGGTACTTATCGATGTACTCCTGCTTGATACGTTTCAGTTCGCCGACAGGCAGTATCGAAAGCAGCTTCCATCCGAGGTCGAGGGTCTCCGTGATCGTCCTGTCGGTATCGTACCCCTGCGAAACGTATTCCGCTTCGAATGCATCGGCAAATTTGGCGTAGAGCTTGTCGATGTCGGTCAGCGCAGCATCTCCGAGTATGACTGCAAGCTCCTTGGCCTCCTTGCCCCTGGCGTAAGCCGCGAAAAGCTGGTTCATGGTATTGGCGTGATCTTCCCTGGTCTTGCCCTCTCCTATACCTTTGTCCTTCAGTCGGGACAGCGACGGGAGCACGTCGATGGGCGGAGTGATGCCCTTCTTGTGCAGTTCACGGCTGAGTATGATCTGGCCTTCCGTGATGTATCCCGTCAGGTCGGGAATCGGATGGGTCTTGTCATCTTCAGGCATCGAAAGTATCGGTATCAGCGTTATGCTGCCCTCATAGCCCTTTTTGCGGCCTGCACGCTCATAGAGCGTCGCCAGGTCCGTATACAGGTAACCGGGATATCCGCGGCGGCCTGGCACTTCCTTGCGGGCTGCCGAGACTTCACGGAGCGCTTCGGCGTAGTTGGTTATGTCGGTGAGTATGACAAGCACATGCATGCCTTTCTCAAATGCCAGGTATTCGGCAGCCGACAGGGCCATACGCGGCGTCGATATACGTTCGATGGCCGGGTCGTTGGCCAGGTTCATGAACAGGACCGTCCTGTCTATGGCTCCTGTCCTCTTGAAATCGCTGATAAAGAAGTCGGCTTCCTCGAATGTGATGCCTATTGCTCCGAACACCACCGCAAATTTGCTGTCGGTCCCAAGGACCTTCGCCTGGCGGGCTATCTGCGCCGCAAGCTGCGAATGCGGCAGGCCGGAACCCGAGAATATTGGCAGCTTCTGTCCGCGGACCAGTGTATTGAGCCCGTCTATTGCGGAGATGCCGGTCTGAATGAACTCCGAAGGATAATCGCGGGCTGCCGGGTTCATAGGCACGCCGTTGATATCGACCCTTGCCTCAGCGATTATTTCAGGTCCGCCGTCTATCGGCCTGCCAAGGCCGTCGAACACTCGCCCCAGCATGTCCATGGAAACGGGCAGTTCCAACCCGCGTCCAAGAAAGCGGACTTTGCTCGACGAAAGGTTTATCCCGACAGCGCTCTCGAAAAGCTGCACCAGCGCATTGGATCCGTCGACTTCAAGGACCTTGCATCTGCGGATCTCACCATTGCTCAGTTCTATCTCGCCGAGTTCGTTATAGGTGACGCCTTCCACGTTCTGCACCAGCATAAGCGGGCCGGCGACCTCGGCTATGGAACGATACTCCTTCAGCATGGTTATTCATCCTCCTTTGAAAGCAGCGCATCCATCTGGCTGGACAGCTCCTGTTCGATCATGTCATATTCCCTGTCTATCATATCCTGCGGTACATACTTGGCGCGCCCGATCTTCTCCCTTACAGGCAGTTCAAATATGTCTTTGAGGGCAACGCCCTTTGCTACCGCTTCCTGCGCCCTGTGGCAGTAATCCAGTATAAGTTTGAGCATCCTGTACTGTTTCCTCATGCCGGCGTAAGTATCTACTTCATGGAATGCGTCCTGATGCAGATAGTCCTCGCGGAGCGACCTTGCAACTTCCATCGTCACCCTTTCCCTTGGTGAGAGCGAGTCGATACCTACAAGTCTGACTATCTCTTCCAGTTCCGCCTCTTCCTGGAGTATCCTCATCATCTCGGTCCTGGAGGCATTGAAGTCCCTGGAAATATTCTTTGAATACCAGTCCGCCATCCTGTCCACGTAAAGCGAGTAACTCGTCAGCCAGTTGATGGCAGGGAAGTGTCTCCTGTATGCGAGGTTGGCGTCAAGCCCCCAGAAAACCTTGACTATACGCAGCGTTGCCTGGGTGACTGGTTCCGAAAGGTCGCCGCCGGGAGGAGAAACCGCGCCTATTGCCGAAAGAGAACCCATGCGTTCTCCCGAGCCCAGTGTCACGACTTTTCCTGCGCGCTCATAAAACTGTGCCAGACGCGAAGACAGGTAAGCAGGATATCCTTCCTCGCCGGGCATTTCCTCGAGCCTTCCGGACATCTCACGCAATGCCTCGGCCCAGCGTGACGTGGAATCAGCAAGCAGGGCTACCGAGTATCCCATGTCGCGGAAATATTCGGCTATCGTAATGCCTGTATAGATCGATGCTTCACGTGCTGCGACCGGCATGTCCGACGTATTTGCTATCAGCACCGTCCTCTTCATCAAAGGCTCTCCGCTCCTCGGGTCCTTCAGTTCCGGGAACTCCATGAGAACGTCGGTCATTTCGTTTCCGCGTTCACCGCATCCTATATATACGACCAGGTCGGCGTCGGCCCATTTTGCAAGCTGATGCTGCACCACCGTCTTGCCGCTTCCGAAGGGTCCGGGCACTGCCGCCACGCCGCCTTTCGCTATCGGGAACAGCGTGTCTATGACCCTCTGCCCTGTTACAAGAGGTTCATCCGGCGCAAGCTTCTGCTTGTACGGTCTCTCTTTCCTGACCGGCCATTTCTGCATCATCGTCAGGTTCCTGCTTGTCCCGTCCGGAGTTTTTACGACAGCCACTGTTTCCTCGACAGTGAATTCGCCTTCACGGATCTCTTCGACCACACCTTCAACTCCTACAGGGACCAGTATCCTGTGTTCAAAAATCACATTCTCCCGGACCGTCCCGAGTATATCGCCCGGAACTACCGTGTCACCCCTGGAAACGGCGGGTTTGAACGGCCATTTCCTGCTCCTGTCAAGAGCCGGGATATTTATGCCGCGGGTGATGTTGCTTCCGACTGTCTGCCGCATCACTTCCAGGGGACGCTGTATACCGTCGAATATATTCTCCAGCAGTCCCGGACCCAATTCCACGCTGAGCGGCTCTCCGGTGGATACTACAGGACTTCCCGGCCCCAGGCCGGATGTTTCCTCATATACCTGGATGGACGCCCTGTCCCCGTGGATCTCCAGTATCTCGCCGATCAGTTGCTTTTCGCTGACACGGACCACGTCGAACATGTTGGCGTCCCGCATCCCCTCAGCTATTACAAGAGGGCCCGAGACCTTTATTATCCTCCCTTGGCTCAAACCAATCCCTCGCTTTCAGATAGTATCATAAGTTCGTTTATGACGTTTCGGTATAATACGGATCATTTCGTTCAGGGCAAATCGTTCCGTGTAAAACAGATCACTCATTTTGAGGTCGATCCCTGTCCGAGCCGGATTCCGGCCCGATGTAAGTCCCTGCCCCGGCTGTGATCCGGCAAGGCAGCAAATGTACCTTCATTCCCGGAAAAGGATGTCCGCTCCGACAGCTTTCTCGACACACTTCTTTATTCCGTTCATACCGATCCCCAGGCTCCCATGTATCCCTGGAATCGGAATCACGGCAGGGAACCGGCTTCCCCGGTACTTGTCGATTTCCTGCTCTATTCCGGCCGCCGTCTGTTCAGTAATGTAGATCACGGCATACCGGTCCTGAGCCAGCTTCCTTAGCGTTTCAGCAGCCTGTTCGCTGTTTTCTGCCGGGAAAACGGAAAAACCAAGTGCTATGAAGCCAAGCACCGCGTCCTTTTCCCCGATCACTCCGATCTTATACATAAGACTCCCTCAACCTTTCCCTGATCATATCCGGCGGCAGGTTGTTGATCTTGCCCGTCATGATCATTCTGGCATTCCTGATTTCTGTCTCCTTTGCAAACAGGTACGCTATGAGCGGCTCGACGCCTATGGTGACCAGCTTCGCACTGCGGATGTATGACATGAGCAGGTCATCCAGCGCTTTTTCGAGCCCGGAACTGTTCTTCCCCGATTTCACCAGGTCAAGGCCTTTGCGCACCGCATCACCGTACCTGCTTTTGCGTATATCCTCGACAAAGCTGTCCACCGGCTTGTCACTGTTCCTGTAATACACGTCCCTGTCGAGGGTGCCGCCGTCTATCAGCAGCTTCATGATAAAGTCCCAGGTCTTGTCCAGCGACCTTGAGCGGATGAACATCCTGATATTCGTCATATCGACGATGAGATCCGACAGTTCCTGCAGGAACGGGCTCTCTATGTTCCTTATGTCAGCGACGAATTCCTGGTACGATGCCTTGTCCAGTATCAGGTCCACCACCTGTGGATCCTGCATCCTGGCAAAAACATCATAGACTTGCGTGACAGCATCCGCCATCGACGGAGTCAGACCGCTGTAATCCCGTTCCCTGATCATCCGCGTGATCGAATCGCTGCCGATGGTCCCCGTGTCGGCAAGGATCGGCGGTATGTCCTGCCCGGACAGTTCCGCCTTTAGCAGGACCTTTATATTGAAATAATCATAGCGTTTCTGAAAGATTCTTATCACATCTGCCTTCGGGGCGATCTCTTCCAGCAGCATGAAGCATTTCTTCATCTCGTCGGCCAGCAGCTGCTCGAAAGCGAACACGCTGTGCGTACTGCCACTGCCGAGCCCGTAACCTGCGTCCGTCAGCACCTTGTAAGCCTCTTCTGCGGAAGAGGCGTCCAGCATCCTCGCATACTGGCTGTCGGTAAGCAACTTCGTTTCCTTTGCCCTTATGAGGCCGGAAGCATATGAATAATCACCTTCGTTGATCCTAAGCATCGTTATCCCTCAATAACTCCATCATCGATCTGCCGCCTTGTTGAGCCGTTCAGAAGTCAGGTGCCGAACAGTATGCCGACAACATCGCTTTCCAGCTCCGTGCGGAGCATGCCGAACAGTATTTCGAACGTACTGTTCATCTCGACGTCCCCGATTTTCAGTATGAATCCTCCGGCTGTCCTGATCCTCTTCTCCGACAGAGTTACGGTCCCTTTCTTTCCGAGTGCCGAAAGCCTCCTGTTGATATTTTCGATGAACTGCCCGTCCATCCGCGCGGCGTCCCTTTCATTCAGCATGATTTCCGCTATGAAGCCGGCCTGCGGGGCATGCGCTCCGTCAGGCTGTGCCGACGGGTCCCTGTATCCTGCCGCGGCTTCGGAGATCATTTTTTCCAGGAGTTCCTGGTACTGGCGGTCAGGCAATCCCTCGATCCTTTCCAGGGCTTTCGAGAATGCCTCATCGATCATCTCCTGCCTAGCGGCAAGCAGCTTCTTGCGGCCTTCAAGCCCGGCTACGGCCAGCATACGCCTGTACATCTGTCCACCGTCAGCTTTTGCCTTATCGAGAAGCTCCGCCCTTTTCTGTGCAGCCTCCTGCTCAGCCTGTTCCATGATGTCCCGGGCTTCCTGCTCGGCCTGCTCCAGTGTGGCCCTGGCTTTCAGTTTTGCATCCTCAAGGATTTTCTCTTTTATCCTGTCTATTCCTGTCATCTGGATTGCTCCTTTTTCACATAAAAGCTCTGATCAGCCTGTTCCCCCGTGCGGCCGACCAGGTCCCTGATACCGTCGGGGCCTTGGATCCCCGTATCAGCCAAGCATCAATATGGAAGTGATGAGAGACAGGATGGCGAACATCTCGACCATCAGCGCCAGTGTGATGGCACTCACCAGCGATCCCGAGTGTTTAGCTATCAGCTGTATGCCTGCTGACGCGACTTTTCCCTGGTAGATGGCGGAAATAAAGCCTACAATGCCTATCGGAAGAGCAGCAGCAAACAGGTGCAGTCCCTCCGCGATGGTCATGGCGGGATCGATCCTGCCTATGATAAAGAATGCGATGACAAACGCATAAA
>ENA-UPAD01000191-UPAD01000191.1-bioreactor-metagenome-genome-assembly--contig:-NODE-191-length-95127-cov-164.256732_pt1 | contig 95127 bp, 87 predicted proteins | sample MGYA00238179_ERZ772710 | MGnify/ENA primary metagenome ERZ772710 (study PRJEB29004, sample SAMN07631245) | bioreactor metagenome | isolation source: Switchgrass digestor | place: USA: Dartmouth...
ACAGCCCCTTATAGGGGCAGAACAAACCGCCGGCTGAGCCGGCGGTTCTGATTTAATACCGATCGTCTTCTCTTTCGATTTTCAGTATCTGTCCGGTCACCGCATGGACATGAACTTCAAATATGCCCGAAGGTGTGCGTATGTCGATTTCATAAACCAGTACACCATTTTCGTCATCCAATTCAACCTTTATGACTTGTCCGGGCACTTGCTGCAAAGCGATCTGAATGGCTGCTTCGCTGTTGATGCGCTGACATCTCCAGTAACCATCCCAAAGGGTATAATAATACGGATAACCCGCTGCCCCAAAATGCATCATTTTTTAGCCTCTCGGCTGAAAGCTCATGTTATCATAATATTGATGAACATACCATGTGTTACAAATTTGAATACGGCAAATACATGATACGCAGGATCACAGAAGCCGCAGCCATATCAATGTTTCCCCGGAGTGCCTGGATTTTTTCAGGCGACCGGTGCAAACATCGTCCTCCAACTGCTTTAGGCCGGCTTGATATTCATCCTCAGGTATCAGATGAAACATGGAATACCCCTTATTTCTGACAAGCTCTACAAAATCGATTGTTACCGGAATCTCCATGCCCTCACCTATAATAACGTTCTTGACGTGTTGAAAGGACTGTTCCTGAGCCTTGCCAATGATTTCATCAATATCGGGATATCTTCCTTTATCAACGGTTGCAGTGGTGGGAAAGTATTTCACATAGAACCTGTTGTCAATCTGTTCGTGGGATTCGGTCACGATGCACAGCAGCCCGCCGTTCTTCAGCACCCTTCCGATCTCTCTGAACATCATCCCCAGATCCGGAACATGGTGGATAACATCTGTCATGTAGACAAAATCAAAGGTATTATCTGCAAAAGGAATATGTTCATGGTTCCCTTTCACAACGGTAAGATAGGGATTCTTTGCTGCAGCCTTTTCCCTCATACCATCTGACGGTTCCACACCATAAACCTGAGCCTTTGTACGCTTCTGCAGGGTGTTGGCATAATTGCCTGTTCCGCAGCCAAAATCCAATACCTTTGATTGATCTGAAATTCTGACTTCGTCGATGAATAAATCAATCACATCCCTGTTTTCTGCCCTGACCTGATCATAGGTCTTGGAAATTTCGTTGTAATTAACCTGCATACCCGTTCACCTCTCAATGAATCAATTTGTATAATTATACATATAAACGAATAATAATTCAACAACTGGATAAGTTCCGGTTGTCGCTAAAGCAATACTGGCGGGCAATAATGCGGATCCTTTAAAGATGAAATAATTTACATATCCCAAGTGTGATGTTATAATTTTCGTCAGTGAGCAAAAAAGAGAAGGAGGGGCGCACCTCAAGGTGTGTTTGTACAAATGAAGGGCAAGTTGAAAGATGATTTGATGATCATGCTAAAGGGGTACATCATCGGCTCGTCCATGAGCGTTCCCGGCGTGAGCGGCAGTACCATGGCAATCCTGCTGGGCATCTATGACAGGCTTATCAGCTCCATCAGCAGGTTTTTAAAGGACATCAAAGGCAATGTTTTATTCCTTTTGAAGTTTTGCATTGGGGCCGGCGCCGGAATTTGCACCCTTTCATTTTTGATCAAATGGCTGCTGGAGAAGTTCCCGATACCTGTATCGGTGTTTTTCCTGGGTGCGGTTGTGGGAGGCATACCTGCGCTGTATAAGAAGACAAAGGAATCTCCCTTCAGGTTTTCTTCGGGATTATATTTCCTGCTTGGTTTCATTATTGTGATATCCATTGGCTTTATTCCGGCAGGAAGCATAGATATCAGCTTTGATTCAGGTCTGACGCACTATCTGATGCTCCTGGTGACAGGGGTGGTGATTGCTCTGGCCCTGGTGCTTCCGGGCATCAGCACCTCCCATATGCTGCTTGTGCTGGGGATGTATGATGCCATGCTCGATGCCATCACGAAGTTTGATGTGGTTTATATCGGGATATTGGGTGTTGCAACGCTCATCGGCGTTTTCCTGATCACAAAGCCCATCGAATGGATTCTCAACAGCTTCCCCCATCAGACCTATTGGATGATCATCGGGTTTGTTCTTGGATCCACATACGAGATTTTCCGGGACAAAATCGTGCCCGCAATCCCTGAAAGCGCAGATGTGCTATGGTGGATCGGCACCGTCGTAATGGCCGTCGCGGCACTTATCCTGGGATTTATGGCCATCAAGGCTTTGTCCAGATTCCAAAACGATTAATCAGGGAAAAGGGTTGTAAAAGCAGCATCGGGAAGAATCCCGGTGCTGCTTTTTGCAAGAGCCCGTCATTGGGCATACAGTGTTACGGCACCGCTTTTTCTTTATCCTTACGGATTTACACTTTCTGAAACATGAACATGATTCAGTTTCAGCTGTCTGGATTTGCCATGTTTTTTGCCCGGGATGGGCCATGCTATAATTTTGGTAGGTATGGCGTATGCTCGGTATTCATTGCAAGTAATAACGGCTTCACAGGGCTAAGCGCCAAAATCGGGGCTGAGCGGGGGGAGAACATGGCTGTAACGGTGAAGAAACTGTATAAGAACAGCAATTATCTATACAACATGAAACTCATTGCCGGTCATAACGGTCTCAACAACCTGGTCCAATGGGTGCATATCATTGAAGACGACAGTGTGGTCTCTTTCCTCCATGGAAACGAACTGGTCTTTACCGCAGGGATATTGAACAAGGAAAAAGACTGGCTTCTGAATTTCGCCAGAAAACTTAAAGAGGTTAATGCCAGCGCCTTTGTCGTTAACCTGGGTCCCCACACCAGAGAAATAGGAGAGGAAGTCCTCGATTTTTGCAACAGGGAGAACCTGCCGCTTTTCACAATACCCTGGGAAACCAGAATGGTGGATATGACAAGGGATTTCTGCCACAGGATACTCAATGATGTGCAGATGGAGCATGACCTTTCCACCACCATGAAGAATATCGTGTTCAATGTAGGCGATCCGGAAACCCAGCTCCTGCAAATGGAAAGATACGGCTGCCAGAGGGACAGCATGCTCTGCTTCATTAGCATCACCATCGGCAACCTTGGCAAATCAAACTTTGAGGACTACGAGCACGAGGTTAAAATGATCGCTGAGAAGATTGCCAAAAGCATGCACGAACTATACATATCCTTTGTCTATCAGGACAGTTTGGTATTGGCGCTCATAAACTACACGGACGCTGAAATAGAGGCCTTCATAAAGGAATTCCTTGAACATGCCGGCAGAAAACTCAGGCCGCTCAATATCCACATGGGGATCAGCCCGAACCAGGCGGGCCTGAGCAGCCCGAACAAAAGGTTTGAAAAAGCCACTTCCGCCATGAAGATGGCTTGCCATCTGAAAGAAAAATATATGTACTATGACAGGCTGGGCATTTACAAGATCCTATACGCCATAAATGATAAAGAGGTTTTAAGGAGCTTTTACAACGATACCATCGGTAAACTGGTGGCTTATGACGCGCAGAATAACACAAAATACACTGAACTTCTGCGGATTTATCTTGAAAACAACGGGAGCATACAACTGGTGTCGGAAAAGCTGTATGTGCACAGAAATACGGTGCTGAACCATCTTAAGAAGATAGAAAGCATTACAGGGATTTGTCCATTGGAACTGGAGGGCCGTGTCAACCTTTATTTGGGATTTTATATCAAGGAAATATTATAGGGCCGACAAATGGTCTGGCAGGTGCTGTATGTAAAATAATATAAATCCGGCACGGGGTTAAAATAACTTGTTGTGCAAAAGCACAATGATACCCTTTCTTTTTGATGCCATCCGGCTGTGCCGGGGATGACGGATGGATATTATAAAATTGCATTTTTTTGACTAAACACCTTTGGCGAAATTTCTGTTTAATCAAAAGCGATGTATAAAACACCTTGCAAAATATGACGGAAAATGGATAGTAACTTTCACAACCGGGTTCAGAAACGATGCCGGATTCAGGCTTGATAATACTTGCTATCAGCCGTTTACGTGAGCTGATTGGGGATGAGCCGGTAGATGGATGCCAGTATCTTGCGGACAATATCCCTTTATGCCTGGAAAATGATGGGGTATATTGTGCAAATGCACAGGTAACTTTGGGAGTTTGACAATTGCAACAGGAATGGTTCCGGTTTATAATAAAGCTAAGCTGAAAACGGTCAAGGAAAGCAATGGGGCTTAACAGGGTTTCATTGCTTTTATTTTTGGCATAAGCATTGCCTGCACAGTCATTGCATATCGCTGGTGATATGCGTTGCACATGGAATTTCACAGATAAATAAGTCAACAACGTTTTTCCGTACATCAGAGATCTTTGATTCATTATACAGGGGAAAACACACCGGCGTTGTCATCCGGGAAAATTATAAGGCTTTTTTCGCACAAAGATGAATGGTCGTACGCGTTCATCCTTGGAGGGGTTTTTATTTTCAAAAACGGAAACGGGGCGATAGCATGAACGGAGAGGAAATCAAGCTGGCATTGAAAAAATACAATCTCCAGTCATGGAGCAGGCAGAGAAGCATTAATCCTATTCCTGTAAAAAAGGCTTCAGGCATCTATTTCTGGGATTATGAAGACAATCGTTATACCGATATGTCTTCCCAGCTGGTGAATCTGAACCTGGGGTTCGGCAATAAAGAAATCGAGGACGCCATAAAGGCACAAATGGATGCTTTCTGCTTCGTGAGCCCTTCCTATGGCGCTGAGTCCAGGGCAAAACTGGCCCGAAAAATCATTTCGCTCATGCCTGACAACATGGGAAAGGTTTTCTTCACCAACGCGGGTGCTGAAGCCAATGAGAATGCCGTTAAGATAGCCAGGATGTATACCGGCAAATTCAAGGTATTCAGCCGGTACAGGAGTTACCACGGTTCATCCTTCGGGGCCGGCAACCTGACCGGGGAGCCCAGAAGATACGCATTGGAGCCTGGCATACCGGGGTTTGTCAAATTCTTTGATCCCTATGTTTACAGAGAGGCCGTCGCGTTTGGGTCGGAAGAAGAAGCAACAAAGTATTATCTCGAAAAATTGGAGGAGCAGATCCAGTATGAGGGGCCCCATACCATAGCGGCCATCGTCCTGGAGACCGTTACGGGTTCCAACGGCGTCATCATCCCCCCGAAAGGGTACCTGCCGGGTGTACGGGCGCTATGCGACAAGTATAACATCCTGATGGTATGCGATGAGGTGATGACCGGTTGGTGCAGAACCGGCAAGATGTTCGCATTTGAGCACTTTGACGTAAAGCCCGACATGGTCACTTTTGCGAAGGGCGTCACCTGCGGGTATGTGCCGCTGGGCGGCGTGGTGGTCTCAAGCAGGATCGCCGAATACTTCGATGACAATCTGCTGTCCTGCGGCCTCACATACAGCGGACACCCTCTTGCTTGCGCGGCAGGCGTTGCGTGCATTGAATACTATGAAAAACACAGGATAGCCGACAGGGTCAGCGAAATCGGAAAGGTGCTGAGCGAGATCCTGGAGGAACTGAAGGAAAAGCACCCCTGCGTGGGAGATGTCCGTTATATCGGTTTATTATCCGCAGTGGAGCTTGTAAAGGACAAAACCACCAGGGAGCCCATAGTGCCTTACGGCAGGGATCCCGAGGGCATCATGGGAAAGATCCTTGGCAAGCTCAAGGAGCGCCGGTTCATGACCTATACCCATGAAAACATGATCATTGTGGCTCCGCCGCTGATTATCACCGAAGAACAACTGAGGGAAGAAATGGCCAAGCTGGATGAAGTGCTGGCTATTGTGGATGAAGAGTTTATTTAGCAAATTGCGTGATTTATGGAGGCAGTATGGCTTACAGATTCACGGTGCCCGGACAAATTTATATCGGTCCTGATGCCTTGAAGGACAGCGCGGCAGCCCTGAAAAGTCTGGGCAAAAAAGCGCTTGTGGTTACCGGCAGACATGTTGCCCGAACGGGTGCGGTGCAAACCTTGATGGATGCGCTTTCAAGCCTTGGGGTTAGCGCGGTCCTGTTCAATGATATCACCGGGGAACCCACGGTCGGCATGGTTGAGGCAGGGGTGGAGCGATACAGGGAAACCGGCTGCGATTTTGTTATCGGTATCGGCGGGGGAAGCCCTCTCGACAGCGCAAAGGCCATTGCAGCCATGTCGGTGCTGGAAGGTCGGATTTCGGACTATATGGGAAAGGAGATAGAAGGGGATTTGCCGCCCATGGTTCTGATACCCACAACGGCCGGCACCGGTTCTGAGGCAACACGATATACGGTCATCACCGACACGGACAGGAACGTCAAAATGCTCCTGAAAGGTAATGCCCTGCTGCCCGATGTGGCCATCATTGATGCCAGGCTGACCCTGACAGCGCCGCCCATGGTCACGGCGGCCACCGGGATGGATGCCCTGACCCACGCTGTTGAAGCTTTTACCTCCCGAAAGGCAAACCCGCTCACGGACATGTATGCGCTGAGCGCCATCAGGCGGATTTTCCGATACCTTCCGGAAGCCTTTGAGGACGGAAACAACCTTAAGGCGAGGGAAGAGATGGCCCTGGCGGCGTTTGAGGCGGGCGCCTGTATCAACAATGCCTCGGTCACCCTGGTACATGGCATGAGCAGGCCCATAGGCGCCCTGTTCCATGTGCCCCACGGATTGGCCAATGCCATGTTGATCAGGGAATGCCTGGCCTATGTGCTGGATGGCTGCTATGAGAGATTCGCCCAAATCGCCAGGGCCATCGGTGCGGCAGATGAATCATGGGACCACAAGGAAGCTGCCGGGGCGTTTATCGGAAAACTTTCGGAACTTTGCAATCGCCTGAAGATCCCTTCCCTGGGGGAGTATGGTATCAATAAGGAGGCCTTTGATCGGGTCAGGGAGAAAATGGCGCAGGATGCCATGGCAAGCGGAAGCCCGACAAATACCATCAAAGAGATTACCATAGCGGATCTCCTGGCGATATATGACAGGCTTTGGTGATTTGACCGGCATGGCCGGCTGAAAGCTTTGTCTGACTGGTCAATAGAACAGAATATCGCTTTGTGAGCGTTGTTTACAATGGCGTAAAACGAATGGTTTTGCGCCGTTTTTGTTATATTGGCATGAAAATATGGGCTGAGTTTGGAGGGGTTAACATGCTTCTAGCCAGAAAAGCAATAAAGGAATACGGAAAAGACATCGCTTCCGAAACCGAAGAATTCAGTGCCGGGATCGTCATTAAGAACTTGTCGGTGCTGTTTCCGGACAAAAACGGCGGCGAACCGGTGGAAGCCCTTCGGAATATCAATCTTGAAATCAAACCGGGCGAATTTGTCTCCCTGGTCGGACCGTCGGGCTGCGGCAAAACAACATTACTAAGAACCATTGCCGATCTGCAGCAGCCAACCACGGGCTCGATTTCCATCGGTGGCCTGACTCCCCGTGAAGTAAGGCTCCAGCAGAAATTTGGCATCGTCTTTCAGAATCCGGTGCTGTACGAGTGGCGGACGGTCAGGAGAAATGTCTGCATGCCCATGGAGATCATGGGCATACCCAAACCGGAACGCACAAGACGGGTTACCCAGATGCTTGAACTGGTCGGCCTGTATCACTTCGGGAAAAAGCATCCCCATGAACTGAGCGGCGGCATGCAGCAGCGGGTTGGTATTGCCAGGGCCCTGGCCTTAAGGCCCAAGATCCTGCTCATGGACGAACCGTTTTCCGCCCTCGACGAGTTTACGAAGGAAAAACTGCACCTGGATCTGCAGCGCATCTGGAGCAAAACGCAGAAAACCATCATATTCGTGACCCACAGCATCCAGGAAGCTGTCTTTCTGTCAGATAAGGTTGTCGTTCTTTCGCCGCATCCCGGAAGGGTTTCGGCTGTGGTGGAAATAGACCTTCCAAGACCAAGAGGGCTGGAGATAAAGGATACCGCAGAATTCAACGCCCTTGTTTCCAGGGTTAGGAACAGTTTTGAGGGGGTGTGAGCGTGGACAGGGCTAAAAGGGTTTTTTCCTCAAAGCAGTTAGTCACCCTCGTTTGGCTCATCGGTCTGGTTGTGGTCTGGGAGATTGTGGCATCAGTTGTTCAGCAGACGAAAAGAACGCCCGAATATGTCCTGCCGCACATTTATCAAATCGTTGATTCGGTTTTCAGCCAGAATCTTGTCAACGGCAGCCAGACGGCATCGCAGGTTGTCCTCACCCATGCGGGGATCACGCTGGCCAGGGCGGGAATCGGCTTTCTTATCGGGAGCGCCATAGGCTTTGTTCTGGCCTTGCTGATGCACATGTTCCTGCCTGTTGAAAAAATCGCATTTCCCTACCTGATGCTCATCCAGATGATACCCATCCTGGGTATGGCACCGATTGTTCTTGCCATAACAAAGGATATCGACAAAAGCCGAATCGTCATCGCCGCCATACTGACCTTTTACCCGGTGGCAACCAATACCCTGGCCGGATTCAAGGCCGTTGAGAAGGAAAAGCTGGAACTCATGTACTCCATTGCCGCCAGCAAAAAGGATATCTACAGGAAGCTGCTCATCCCGTCCAGCATTCCCTACTTCTTTACGGGCCTCAAGATATCGGCTCCCATGGCCATAACGGCTTCCATCCTGGTGGATACCCTGCAGGGTGGGGGCGGACTGGGGTGCATGCTCTCCCAATCCTTAAAGCATGCCATGAGCATCTACGTTTTCTGGCAGATCGTGTTCTTCAGCGCCATCATCGGGATTCTGAGCTTCTACCTGATGTCGCTGGTTGAAAGGCTGGTATCGCCCCATACAAAAGTGCGCAGATGAGGAGGTGGATGGTATGGAAAAAGGAGTTCTGGACATGGAGGTCAGACCGATGAAAATTCAGTTCAATGCTGCCGATGAAGCCCTCGACAAAAAGGAAGCCGGAAAAGGAAAGCAAAACAGGGTGAACAAGGATGCCCTTACAACGGTCCTTTATCCCGTTCTGTTCGGAGTCCTGATATTGGTGCTCTGGCAAACGCAATTGCTGCACAGGATTTTGGGAACCGATACCTTTACGCTCCCCCTGCCCGGGCGGATCATCAACATCATCCTGGCCAATGTGCCCGAAATCCTGAAAAATGTCCAGGCCACCGTTATCGTAGCGGTTGGCGGCCTGGTCCTGGGATCGGTACTGGGATACCTGCTGGGCATCGTGGCCATGGCCTTCCCCAAATGGGGCTATGGAGGTATTTCCATCGCATCCGCCTTCACGGCCGTACCCATAGTGGCCATCGCGCCCATTCTCAACAACCTGACCAAGGATTTCAGCGATGATCCGCATGTGAGGAGCATGATTGCGAAAACCCTCGTAGTGATGATCACCTGTACCGTTTCCATGGCCATCAATGCCTACAGGGGCTTTACGGAGCTGAAACCTTTCTCGCTGGATTTGATGAAGTCCTATGCGGCGAGCAAGATGACGGTCTTTCTGAAGCTGAGGGTTCCCAACAGCCTTCCCTATGTTTTCACGGCGCTGAGGATCAGCGTTCCGGCAAGCATCATCAGCGCTTTGGTCAGCGAGTATTTTGCGGAATACATCATAGGCGTCGGGCGCCAGATAAGGGAAAGCATCGTACTGGCACAGTATGCGACGGCCTGGGCCTACATCCTGGTGGCCTGCGTCATCGGGATCATGATGTACGCGATATTGCTGGTCACGGAGGGGGTTGTCCTGAAAGGCCGACGCAGGTAAGCGTACCCATCATGAACTCCGGTTCTGCATGGAGCCGCCAAAATAGTTTTCAAACCAACCAATCATAGCACAAATCAAGGAGGGATAATCAATGAAAAGGAAAACAGCAAAGTTGGCAGCCACAATACTTTTGATGACCATGATTTCAATCACCCTGGCCGGATGCGGCCAGCCGACCGGAACAGCGGGGGGCGAAACCGGTACCCCCACTGCCGTCACAGCATCTTCCGGTACTTCCGACACATCAGCCGGTTCGGGAAAGTACTATGATCCGATCGATTCGGTGGAGTACATCATCAAGGATGCTGCCGGCAAAGGGAAGGTAGGAAACTGGGGACTTGGCAACGAGTATGAAGTCCAGGCCCTCCTGGCCAAATACGGCCAGCCCATCACCTTCCTGAGCCAGGCCTTTGACATGGACGGTTTTGACAATGACACCATTCTGCTTGCATCGGCCATGACCTACAACGAACTGGGGCTGGTGAAAAACAGCTACGCAGGCGGATACGGTTATGGCGATAAGGTGGGCATCATCGACATGAACGATGAGGGCGTGGCCATGCTGGAGGATAACATCTTCTGTACCAGGGAATTCGCCGAAAAGCATCCCAACACGGTGAAGGCATTTCTGTACGCTTCCATGAAGGGTTGGGAGTATGCCTGCAACAATCCTGAGGAGGCGGCCGAGATCGTTTACAAATACGGTTCTTCGGTATCCAGCGACCATCAGGCCTATATGGCGTCGGAGGTGAAGAAGCTGGTTGAGACCGATACAAAAGGCAACACGGTTAAGGATTACGGCCGCATGGATGACGGCGCGCTGCAGCAGACCCTCGATTTGGCAAAGCAGTATATCCAGCTGTCGGATCCTGCAGCGGCTGAAAAACTTAAGTCCATGACGCTGGACGATATCCGTGATGCCTCCTATTGGGAAGAAGCCATGGCTTCAGGCGGACAGTTCGGACCGCTTGAAAAGACTTCGGTGGCCATTCAGCTCAAATGGCTCCCCCAGGCTCAGTTCATGGGCTATTATGTGGCGCTTGACAAGGGCTATTACAAGGAAGTGGGCCTGGATGTCACCATCATTCCGGGCGGCGGCGATATCGGTGAAACTACAGCCGTATACACCGGCCAGGTGGATTTCGGCGTAACCTGGGTGTCCAACCTGATTGCAGCCAACGCTGGCGGCATGGATCTGCTCCAGATTGCCCAGGTTTACCAGAGATCAGGCCTGGTGCTTGTATATAAGCTGAACTGACTTATTCTCCAACATATACTGCTGAAAATGGCAAGCGAAAGAGTGACCATCCAGGTCACCCCTCCCCCCTTTTTTACCAGGTATAACCCAAAAACTGCAAGGTTTCCGGGCTCCCCGCCGAAAGGCGCGGTTGCTCTGCGGGCCTTGAGCCTATTGGAATTGAATTGTTTGCTTTAAAGGTTGTGTTGAGCAAATCAGCAAGACCGGCCGGCAAGCCAAAGCGCGTGGACTGGAGGTGGTTCAATGGATCTTCTGATCAAGAACGGTACTGTTGTTACGGAAAGTGAAAGCTTTATTGCGGATGTTGGGGTTAAAGACGGAAAGATTGTCTGTATAGGCAGGGATCTGCCCATAGAAGCAAAAAAAATGGTTGATGCTTCCGGAAAAATAGTCTTGCCCGGCGCCATCGATGTACATACCCACCTGGCTATGCCCTTCGGCGGGACTGTGTCGGCGGATGGGTATCTGTCGGGCACACGGGCCGCTGCCTGCGGCGGCGTTACCACCGTATTCGATTATCCCATGCAGCGAAAGGGCAGGGGGATACTGGAAACCGTTGAGGAGAGGATGGCCATGTGTGCCCCCGAGGCTTGCGTGGATTACGCATTCCATTGCATCATCACCGACCTCAACGGGGGAACCCTGCTGGATGAGTTCCAGGATGCCGTTGACCATGGTATCACAAGCTTCAAATGCTTCATGGTTTACAAAAAGGAAGGTCTGATGGTGGATGACGCCACACTGGTCAAGGTGCTGCTCAGGGCAAAGGAAGTGGGGGCCATAACCAATCTTCATGCCGAGAACCCCGATATCATCGATCTCAATATTGAACGCTTCAAAAAAGAGGGAAAAACATCGGCCTGGTACCATTATCTGAGCCGGCCTGAGTTTGTGGAGGCGGAAGCAGACATAAGGGCTATCCATTGGGCCAAGGCCTTTGATACGCCCCTGTACATCGTGCACATGGCCTGCAGGGAAGGCGTAGAAGCCGCTGCGACCGCCAAAAAGGAAGGGTATCCCATCTTCGTGGAAACCTGTCCGCATTATCTGGAATTCACCAGCGACGTATATAAGCGGGAAGACGGCAGGAACTTCGTCTGCTCTCCGCCCATTAAAGGCCAGGAAAGCCAGGACGCTTTATGGGAGGCTATCCGGAACGGTACCATTGACGTGGTTGCAACGGACCATTGCCCGTTCAAGAGCCATGAAAAGGACTGGGGGAAGGACGATTTCACCCAAATCCCCAACGGCTGTGCCGGCATAGAGAACCTGTATCCCTATATGCTGTCCAAGGCCAATGAAGGCAAGATATCCTTCAACACGGCAGTCAAGCTGTGTGCCACCAACCCGGCCAGGATCTTCGGATGCACCGAGAAAGGATCCCTGGCGGTGGGAAAGGATGCGGATATCGTCATCTACGATCCTCATAAGGAGTTCACCATATCGGTGACCAATATGCACTCGGATTATGACCATACCATCTGGGAAGGCGTAAAGCTCCACGGATATCCCGTTCAGACCTATGTGAGGGGAGAACTGGTTTACGACAATGGCAACTTTGTGGGTAAACCCGGCTTCGGGAAATTCATCAGGCGCCGGCCGGGAAGCGTAAGGGGGTGATGGCTGTGGCAGAAGCTTTATACAGGGATGTTTCAATCATTGAAGAAGTCAGCCGTTGCCTGCTGTGCAGCAATGCGCCCTGCTCGAAAGTATGCCCCTATGGTCTTGAAGTTGACCGCATCATACGGTCCGTCCGGTTTGAGAACAACCTTGGAGCAGCCGCCAGGATACCTGATCCTGTGCCCTGTGTGGCATGTAAGGGAAAGAATTGCATGCAGGTATGTTTAAAGCGCAAAATCAACGGGCCTGTGAACATCGATGCGATCATTGCCGGCGCATCGTCCCGCGGTAAATCGGAGCCTGGGGACGTGGATTTGTCCATTGAGTTTTGCGGCATCCGGTGTGATAATCCGTTCTTTCTGTCCTCATCGGTGGTGGGTAGCAATTATGAAATGGTGGCCAAGGCCTTTAAGATGGGGTGGGCCGGCGTTGCCTTCAAAACCGTGGGCACTTTTCCGGTGCATGAGGTTTCACCCCGTTTTGAGGCTTTGCGGAAGGAAGCCGTTCCATTCATCGGGTTTGAAAATATCGAGCAGATATCCGACCGCCCGCTGGAAGAGAATGTCCGTCATATCAGGCAGTTGAAAAGGGATTTCCCCGAAAAGGTCATCATCGCTTCCATCATGGGCAGGGACGAGGAGGAATGGACCTGTCTTGCACGGCTCATGACCGATGCGGGGGCTGACATCATCGAGTGCAATTTCTCCTGTCCTCATATGGCGGCCAACGGTCTTGGCTCGGATGTGGGACAGAATCCCGAACTGGTTTATGCCTATACGAGGGCTGTCAGAAAGGGTACGGACATCCCCATACTTGCCAAGATGACACCCAATCTGGGCAACATGGAAATTCCGGCTATGGCCGCCATCAGGGCGGGGGCGGACGGCATCGCCGCCATCAACACCATCAAGAGCATTATCCGGGTCGATCTGGACAGTTTTGCCTCTGCGCCTGATGTCCGGGGAAAGACCAGTGTGGGCGGCTATTCCGGAAAGGCTGTCAAACCCATCGCCCTGCGCTTTATCCAGTCCATGAAAAGCTGTGCTGAGCTGAAAGACGTTCCCATAAGCGGCATGGGCGGCATTGAGACATGGAAGGACGCAGCCGAGTTTATGGCCCTGGGCTGTGAAAACGTACAGGTGACAACTGCCGTCATGCAGTATGGCTACCGGATCATTGATGACCTGATTGAAGGCATGAAGTATTATCTATATACTCATGGTTTCAGAAGTGTCAGAGAAATCGTCGGAAAAGCCCTGCCTAAGGTTGTGCCCCCTGAGAATCTTGACAGGAGCAGCATTTGCCTTCCGAAGTTTGACAGGGACAAATGCCTTGGCTGCGGCAGGTGTTTCCTGTCCTGCTATGATGGCGGGCATCAGGCCCTCAAGCAGCACCATATAACCGGAAAACCCGTACTGATTACCGAGAAGTGTGTGGGCTGCCACCTGTGCGTGACGGTTTGCCCCGTAAAAGCCATTTCACAGGGCGTCAGAGTATCCAAAACGGTTGAGTCCGAACTCTGCAGGGTGCAGTAAGGCCCGCCCAGGAACATCTGAGAGGGGAGGAGCGGAAGATGGTATCATGCAGTCTTGAACGATTGGTTGAAAAGATTAAAACCTTCAGCAAATTCGGCGACACCGGCAGAGGTGGCGTCACAAGGTATTCCCTGTCCAAGGAGGCCATTGCGGCGAGGCAGGAATTTAAAAAGCGGATGGAGGCCCTTGGAGCTACGGTTGTAACCGATGACATGGCCAACATGTATGCCACCATTCCCGGGACGGAGGATCTTCCGGCCATCATGTCCGGTTCCCATCTTGACTCGGTCAAGCAGGGCGGAAATTATGACGGCGTTCTGGGAGTCCTGGCGGCCATGGAGGTGGTGGAGACCATTGTGAAAGAAAAGATTCCCCACAGGCATCCCATCACCGTGGTGGTATGGACCAACGAAGAAGGCGCGCGTTTCGAGCCGGCCATGATGTCCTCGGGCGTCATTTGCGGGAAATTCGATAAAGAAGCCATGCTGGCTTCGGAGGCAAAGGATATCCCGGGGTATACTTTCGGGGAGGCTTTGGAAAAAAGCGGTTTCAAAGGGGATATTGCCAACAGGATGTCGCCTGAAAAATACTGTGCGCTAGTCGAACTGCACATTGAGCAAGGACCGGTGCTGGAAAAGGAAGGCTGTGATATCGGCGTTGTGGAAGGGGTTTGTGGCATGATCAACTATGAGTTTACCTTCCGGGGCCAGGCCGGGCATGCGGGGACGACGCCGATGCCTTACCGAAAGGATGCGCTGTATGCGGCGGTCAAAACCATCCAGTACCTGCATGATGAGTTTGACCGTCTGGACAGCAGGCTGGTGTATACCACCGGCAAGATCTCCGCGCACCCCAATATCCATACCATCATCCCGGAAGAAGTCAGGTTCACTCTTGATGCGAGGCATCAGGATCCGACGGTTATCCGGCAGGTCCTGGAGATCATCAACAGGATCCCCGAAGAGGTGGAGAAGTGCCAGGTTTCCTGGAAGGAAGCCTGGTCGCGCAAGACCGTCAGGTTTACGCCCGAACTGGTGGATTTTGTTGAGAAAAGCGCCGGGGATTATGGTTACACGCACATGAGGATGTTCAGCGGTCCAGGCCATGATGCCCAGTACGTGGTGGACGTGATTCCCACCGCCATGATTTTTGTTCCCAGCCTGGGAGGACACAGCCATTGTGAGCTCGAGTATACACCTGCCGAGAATTGCCTGAAGGGGACCAATGTTCTTCTGAGAACACTCCTGTATATCGATCAGCAGCAGGATTTGAGCAATTGATAAAGACCTCCAAACCGTAACGGCGGTTTGGAGGTCTTGCCACGTCACCCGTTAATTTTTCTGCCATTCGGTCATTAAAATCAATGCTTCATATCGCAAAGCCTGGCGGCAGGACGCATGCCGCTAAGCGTTCTGTGGCAGATTGGCGCGCCAGGAATATATTGTACTGTAAAGCTTGTTCATGTTTCTTTTGAAAGGATGTGTCCGGATGGCAGTAATCATAGGGCGTCGTTCTGGGAGAGGGAAACAGTACGGTGGCCATCGGTAATAAGATTCAAGGCTGCAAGTCAGATGCTTTTACGATAAATGCCGGCTACAGGAATCACTTCACCGGGGAAAACCGTATCACATGCAGTCGCCAGGCAGGATTGTTCGATCAGGGAGAAGCCGGAATACACCTGGGCAACGCCATCTCTTACAACGGAAATTCAGGTTTTTTCCTCGTTTCGGACCGCAGCCTTGCCATGGATAATACCCTGGCATGCAACCTTCCTGAGAATATAACCGATATAGGCAACGGCAATCAATTTGTCAATAATACGGAGAAGCCGTGCGAACCCTGTGAAGCGCCAGACGCTGTTTGCGGCGGGTGTTCCGATACGCCGGACAATTGCTCCGTGCGAAAAGAAAAACTGATGCTGTCTCCGCCCGCCAACATAAAACACTTCCCTCATCAATGACTTGGATTCGGGGAAAGTGTTTTTTACTTTGGCAGATATTATTGCTTATTGGACACGATATATATTAACATTATAAACAAAAACTGTTATATTGCTGTGCTGGTTTGAGGTATGACCATGAGAAGTAAAAGCATCAGGATTATCTTGCGCATGTCAATCATCATTTTAATATTTATTTTAGCTATTGGTTATGCTTTGCCGGTTTCTTTTGATGCCGCCACCTGTGCCACCGGCTATAAAAAGTGGCTGATTGATACCAATCAGAATCAATTTAACGCATTGCTCCAGGAGAAATACCCCGATTTTCATGCTGATTTTGCGTCGGCTGTTGACAAGATCTCCTGGGACTACCATACCGTTTTTATCCCGGTGCGCATCATACGGGACGATGACAAAATTGATCTGGTCATCACAGGCCGCAGGTATTGGTTTGACAAATACATCTGGAGTATTGGCAAACAGGAATGATCTAAAAAAGAGGCTCTGCATGTTAGATACAGAGCCCAGAGAAGGAACTTGAGCTGTACTGTCGAAGCATTATGTAATAGACAGTTCAGGGAACTTGAAATCGCCCAAATCGCAGCGTACGCCTCTGACGAACAGCGGGTCCGTTTCATATTCCTGCATGGTGTAATGGATATCAGGCCAGCAGGGCATAAAGCCAAACGCTATCCTTTTCACATTGGCAAACGGCAGATGCCTGACCAGGTCCGAGAAGCAAATCTCTTTCAGAGAGAAAACCCCGATTAGCTTCAGGAGATCTCCTTTTAGCAGTAAATATCTGTATTTGAAATGCCATGCACAATGGGGTATAATGAATCAACTATAGTCGAAATCAGGCGAGTGTGTTAATTTCCTGTCTTTTGATGACAGAATCAGATGATTGCACGTCAATTGGAAATATGCAAGCTCCTCTTGAGTGAAATCCAATGTTCATGAAGCATTCACCTTGCAAATCAGACTGGAAAGGCGGATTATCAAGATTTTGAGACACGATGAAATGGCTATTCGAGCAAATGTACATACAAAAAGCCGCTATATTCCGGTTATAGCGAAGTTTTCGCTCAGTCACCTGGTGGCTTTGGTATGGACAGGATTTTCAATATATGTATCCATCCCGTGGGTGAATGATCTGGCAGAGGTCGTTTCTTTGCCCCTGGCATTGCTTATCATCGCGGGAATCGCCTATATACCCGGCTATATGAATGCCTTCCTGGTGGTCAGCCTGATTTTTGACAGGCAGCCTCCTTTCAAGGATGAAAACCCGATAAGAGATATCACCATCCTTATTGCGGCCAGAAATGAAGCGGAGAATATTGGGAATACGCTGTCCTATATTGCAAAACAGGATTATGGCGGTCACCTCAAGGTTTTCGTCATTGACAATGGTTCAAGCGATGAGACTTCCCATGTTGCTCTGACATCGGGCAAAAAGCTGGATCTGGATATCACGGTCATTCGCGAAGAGAACCCGGGAAAATTCAATGCCTTAAATACCGGATTGCAACACGTCACCACCGAACTGGTCATCACATTGGATGCTGACACCTTGCTGCATCCATCTGCTGTGAGGTATCATGTGGCACGTATGGAAAGCGCGCCTGAAAATGTTTGCGCCGTTGCCGGTTCGGTGCTGGTCCGCAACAGCCGTGAAAACATTATCACAAAGATACAGGAATGGGATTACTTTCTCGGTATTGCTTCCATCAAAAGGCTGCAGGGGCTGTACCAGGGGACCCTGGTGGCCCAGGGGGCCTACAGCTTATACAAAACGGATTGTGTGAGGGCAATCGGCGGGTGGCCCGATGCAATAGGGGAGGACATCGTGCTGACATGGAACCTGCTGAAGCGTCACTGGAAGGTGTACTTTGAGCCGTTGGCTGTTGCATTTACCAGTGTGCCGAATTCCTTCCGTGCCTTTGCAAGGCAGCGATCCCGCTGGGCCCGGGGCATGATTGAAGCCCTTAAGGAAATCAAGCCATGGCAGCAACCTCAGGCTTATACGAAATACCTGACGGGCGTAAACCTGCTCATTCCATACATGGATGTGTCCTATACTTTCTTTTGGTTGCCCGGGCTAATCCTGGCATGCTTTGGCTTCTTCTGGATTGTTGGGCCTGCCACTTTGCTGGTGCTTCCGCTGACGTTTGCCAGCTATTCCATTCTATACAAATATCAGAAGTATGTGTTCAGAAAGCTCAATTTAAGAGTCAGGAAGAACTTGTCCGGATTCATACTGTTTATGCTGAGCTACCAGATGATCATGTCCCCGGTTTCGGTTTGGGGTTATGCGCAGGAGGTTTTCAGGCTCAAAAGGGTATGGAAGTGAAACCTGCGAAAGCTTTAAGTTGCGGTTATGCGCCATGCATAGCCGCTTTTTTGCTTGCCTGCGGAGCTTATGGTCAGAAAATCCCAGTAATACTATGGGAATGCTTGACAAAGGGAGAATCCTCTGATATGATCGCAAATGTTAGGCTATTCTAACTCAAAAGTTAGTAAAACCTAACAACCCGTCTTCTGCCGGCAGTTGCAATAAACACGCGATGGAGGGAAACCATGAAGTTAAGAAGATTTGCATGCCTGATTGCCGTGCTTGTATTAACACTGTCTGTTGCAGCCTGCACAACTGGCAAGGCTGACGGTGTATCCGGCGACACATCTCAAAATGCATCAGACAAGACTTCCGATAACACATCTGCTGAATATCCCATTACCATAAAACATGCCTTCGGGGAAACCGTGATCGAAAAAAAGCCTGAACGCATTGCAGCAATCGGCTGGGGGAACATGGATGTTCCGCTTGCTCTTGGTGTGGTTCCGGTGGGAGTGTCCCAGGCCAACTATGGCGTGACGGAAGGCGAAAAGCTGCTTCCCTGGACAGCTGAAAAATTCATAAGCCTTGGTGTGAATAATCCCGTAGTGTTCGATGATATTGACGGCCTGGATTTCGAAGCCATAAACGATGTCAAGCCAGATATTATACTTGCTGCATACTCGGGCATCACCCAGGAAGAGTACGATATCCTGAGCCAGATTGCTCCAACCGTTGCCTATCCCAGAGCAGCCTGGGATATTGGCTGGAGGGAGCAGATCATCATGAACGCAACAGGTATGGGGATGAAAGCGGAAGGGGAGGCTCTTGTGGCCGACCTGGAAAAGCTGATTTCCCAAAGGCTTGAGGCATACCCGCAGCTCAAGGACAAAACGGCAGCCTTCTTTTATGTCTATCCCGCTGACTTCAGCACATTCTACATCTATCTCATGAAAGATCCGAGGGCGGCATTTCTTATCGATCTTGGGCTCAAGGTGCCGGACAGTGTGGCAAAACTGGCGGAAGGCGAGATAAGTTTTGCCATAGAGGTCAGCTCTGAAAAGGCCGATCTTCTGTCGGATATTGATATCATCATTGCTTACGGTGATGAGACCGTTTTGAATCATATGCAGGCTGATCCCCTTATGGGAACCATCCCGGCCGTTAAAAGAGGGTCGGTGGTGATGCTTCAGGATAATACTCCTCTGGCAGCATCGGTGAACCCCAGCGCTCTGTCCATACCTTACACCATTGATGAATACCTGAAATTAATTGCAGAGGCGGCGGAAAAAGTCAAATGAGATTGTCCAGAACATTAACCCTGATAGGTGCCGGTACCGTGGCCATACTCCTGTGCATCTTCCTTTCACTGGCTCTTGGCTCACGGAGCATCGATCTTGCCAAGGTTGTCGGTGCATTGCTTGATTCCGGAGATGTTTCTTTCGACGCCCTGGTGGTACGGGAACGCATTCCCAGGACTATTTTCAGTATCATTGCCGGCGCATCCCTGGGCGTATCGGGTGCCTTGATGCAGGCCATAACCCGAAATCCTATAGCTGATCCCGCCATTTTGGGGGTGAACAGCGGTGCGGCGCTCTTTGTGGTAACAGGCATAGCCTTTTTTCAGATAAATACGGCCCAGAAATATATCCTTTTTGCGCTGGCAGGCGCTGCCTTGACTTCAGCTGTCGTATACCGGATAGGTTCCCTCGGGTCAGGAGGAGCTACCCCCATTAAGCTTGCCCTGGCCGGGGCAGCTACCAGCGCAGCATTGTCTTCACTGGTGAGCATGATTGTGCTGCCGCGGGTTGATGCCATGAACAGTTACCGTTTCTGGCAGGTAGGGAGCGTTGGGGGCGCGACCTGGGATGGGATTCTGGCCGTATTGCCGTTTCTGGCAGCGGGTTTAGTGATAGGGTTTTTAATAACGCCTGCCCTCAATGCGTTGGCCCTTGGCGACGATGTTGCAACGGGCCTGGGGGTGCGTGTGGGAGCGGTGCGCATGATAGGAGCCCTGGCAGGCGTGCTGTTATGCGGCGCGACGACTGCCATAGCCGGTCCTATAGGGTTTGTGGGGCTCATGGTGCCGCATACCATGCGACTCCTTTGCGGCCCCAATCTGAAGACCATCGTTCCCATGTCGGCAGTCGGAGGGGCTGTCTTATTGACAAGTGCGGATGTTTTCGGACGACTTATCGGCGGTGTTGGTGAGGTTGAGGCAGGAATCATTACGGCTTTTTTCGGGGCGCCTGTCATGATCGTCATCGCAATAAGAACGAAGGTGCATAAGATATGACTGATACGGTAAATCTGGGTTTTCGGCGGCGAAGAATACGCCGGCTGGCGGTTGTCGCAGGTCTGAGCATGGTTGTTCTTGTTCTTTGCTGCGCCGCTCTCTATCTTGGCAATACCCAATACCCACCGGATGTCATCATCAGGGTAATACTGGGCGAGCAAATCAAGGGGGCGTCATTTGCCATCGGCACGCTGCGGCTGCCCAGGATGTTAATAGCTGTGCTTGCCGGAATGGCTTTCGGGATGGCCGGCAACACCTTTCAAACCATGCTGGGAAATCCCCTGGCAAGTCCCGATATCATCGGGGTAACGGCAGGCTGCAGCGTGGCGGCGGTATTCTGCATCACCTTCTTAAACGTCAGCAAAGGTGTGATATCGCTCGCGGCTGTTGTGACGGGTGTCGCCTTGGCCGCTATTATCTATTTTCTCTCATACCGTGGGGGCTTTTCCGGGCCGAGGCTTATTCTGATCGGCATAGGCATTCAGGCCATGCTGAATGCATTAACCTATTTTCTTCTTTTGCGGGCCAACCAGTATGATGTGCCGGCTGCCATGAGGTGGCTCAGCGGAAGCCTCAATGGGTTGCAGATGAAGGACGTTCCGCTGCTTTTTGGCGTTGTGACGGTCTTTGGGTTTATTCTGACCGCCTTGAGCAAATATCTGAACATTCTGGAACTGGGAGATCAATCGGCCACATCGCTTGGTGTCCGGACGGACAGGGTGAGGATGCTCATGGTTATCTGCGCAGTCTTTTTAATTGCTTATACAACAGCGGTTACCGGGCCTGTTGCCTTTGTATCTTTCCTGGCAGGCCCTATTGCCTCAAGACTTGCAGGCAGGGGCAATTCCAACATTGTCCCGTCCGCCCTTACGGGAGCCGCACTGGTGTTGCTGGCCGATATCGTCGGTCAAAACCTTTTTGACATCCGTTTTCCTGTGGGAGTCGTAACGGGAATGCTGGGCGCCCCCTATCTCGTGTTTTTGCTCATACGCATGAATAAAGGAGGAGCAGCATGAAAATATTGTCTTCGCTGCAAGCACGCAGGCTGGTTGCAGGATATGGCAAAAAATTAATCCTTGATAACGTGGATGTGGTCGTTCCACCCAACAAGATCAGCGTCATTATTGGAGCGAACGCCTGCGGTAAGTCCACACTTCTGAAGACCCTGGCACGCTTAATTAAGCCGACGTCGGGAGAAGTCATGCTTGATGGCAAGGATATCCACGCCATCCATCCGAAAAAGGTTGCAAAAAAGCTGGGGCTGCTTCCCCAGTCCCCCGGTGGTGCCGGAAGGCATCACGGTTGCAGACCTTGTTTCCCGCGGCCGGTTCCCACATCAAAACCTTATGGGCGGATTGAAAAAGAGCGATTATGAAGCCGTAAAAGAGGCCTTGGACATCATGGGCATAAGCTATCTTGCAAACCGCAGTGTCGATGAATTAAGCGGCGGCCAGCGGCAGAGGGTATGGATTGCCATGGCTTTGGCCCAGCAGACGGATATCCTTCTTCTGGATGAACCGACGACCTATCTGGACATTGCCTGCCAGATTGAGATTCTTGATTTATTGACCGCTCTGAACAGAAAGCGCGGGACAACCATTGTCATGGTGCTTCATGATATCAATCTAGCCGCACGCTATGCCGATCATATTTTCTGCGCCAGGGATGGTGTGATAATCGCCCAGGGCCCACCGGAGGATACCATTACAGAGGAAATGATAAAGAAAGTCTTTAACCTGGATTGCATGGTTATTGAGGATCCGGTAACCGGCAGACCATTTATTGTGCCAAGAGGCAGGCACCATACCCGGATGCTTTCCGAACCTCAAGCAGTATAAAATTGAAAGATCCGGTGAATGAAAAGTAGTAGTTGGATATCGTGAGATAAGGATTTTGTAATGAGCACCATGGATGGGATGACGGGTGGCTTTCATAGTACCTTTTCATTTTGGGTATATTAATCAATCATATTTATGCTTTCAAGGAGGTGGTGCCGTGACAGCGGATAAAACGCGGGTACCCAATCGATTAGTGCATGAGAAGTCACCTTATCTGCTCCAGCATGCCTACAACCCAGTGGACTGGTATCCCTGGAGTGAAGAGGCCTTCACCAAGGCAAAAGAAGAGGGGAAACCCATCTTCCTTTCAATTGGCTACTCCACCTGTCACTGGTGCCACGTGATGGAGCGGGAATGCTTCGAGGATGAGGAAGTGGCCGATCTTCTCAACCGATATTTTGTCAGCATCAAGGTGGATCGTGAGGAAAGGCCGGATATTGACAGCATCTATATGGCGGTCTGCCAGGCCATGACGGGGCACGGCGGATGGCCCCTGACCATTTTTATGACCCCTGACGCAAAACCCTTTTTTGCCGGAACCTATTTCCCCAAAAAAGACAGGATGGGCCTGCCCGGCCTTGTCACCCTCCTGAAAAGAGTGCATGCCCTGTGGAAGGATAACCGGGATGATCTGACCGAGGTTACGGACAGGATTGTTCAGGCCCTTCAGGAAAGGCCAACCACCACCCACAAGGCCGATCCTGATGCACTGGTAACCAAGGCCTACGAAAACCTGCGCATGAGCTTTGACAGCGTGTATGGCGGTTTTGGCAGCGCGCCGAAATTTCCGACACCTCACAACCTCATCTTTCTCCTCCGCTACTGGTATGTCCACAGGGACAGCATGGCTCTTGCCATGGTTGAAAAGACGCTGGATGCCATGTATCGCGGCGGCATCTTCGACCATATCGGTTTCGGGTTTTCCCGGTATTCGACCGACAGCAAATGGCTGGTGCCGCATTTTGAGAAAATGCTTTATGACAATGCGCTGCTGGCCATAGCCTACCTGGAAGCATACCGGGCAACACGCAGGGAGAAATATGCCGATGTGGCAAGAAGGATTTTCGCCTATGTGTTAAGGGATATGACATCCCCCGAGGGAGGTTTTTATTCCGCGGAAGATGCGGATTCGGAAGGGGAGGAAGGCAAGTTCTACCTTTGGACGCCGGACGAGGTCAAAGAGGTCCTTGGCGAGAAGGACGGGGAACGGTTCGCCAGGCTTTTTGACATCACCGAGAGGGGGAACTTTGAGGGAAAGAGCATTCCAAACCTGATCAACATCCAGGTTTCCGCCTCCGACAGGGAGTTCATCGAAAGGTGCAGGAAGCGGTTGTTTGATACCAGGGAGCAGCGGCCCCGTCCATTCAGGGACGACAAGATCCTGACAGGCTGGAACGGCCTGATGATAGCTGCGCTGGCCATGGGCGGAAGAATCCTTGGTGACATTGCGTACACCGAAGCGGCCGAAAAGGCATGCCGGTTCATCCTGGGAAAAATGATCCGGCCGGACGGGCGGCTTCTGGCGGCTTATCGGGACGGATCCGCAAACATTCCTGCCTACGCGGACGATTATGCGTTCCTGATATGGGCTCTGCTGGAGCTTTATGAAACCACCTATAAGCCTCAGTATCTCAAGAAAGCATTGGAGCTGAATGAAGCCTTGCTGGAGTTGTTCTGGGACAGCCAGGATGGCGGTCTGTTCCTGTACGGCAGCGATGCCGAGCAACTGATCATGCGGCCCAAGGAAGTGTATGACGGGGCGCTTCCTTCGGGCAACTCGGTGGCAGCCCTGAACCTTCTGAGGCTGTCCCATCTTTCAGGACGGTCGGAACTGGCCGAAATCGCCCAGAAACTTTTTGAAGCCTTCAATCCGGAAGTTTCGCTTTCGCCCCATGCCCATACCTTTTTCCTGACGGCGTGGATGTTTTATAAATCCAGGCCCAAAGAAGTCATTATCGTTGCGGATGGTGCAACCGAAGAGGCCTGTCGGATGCTCCGGATTGTCAATAGCAGCCCGGATCCCTTTGTCTGCTCCATCCTGTATACCAGTCAACACAGGGATTTGACCGAAATTCTTCCCCATATCGGGAATTACAGGGCTATAGACGGCAAGCCGACAGCCTATATCTGCGAGGATTATGCCTGCCAGCCGCCTATTACGGATCCGGATGAACTCGAAAAGCACTTTCCGCCGGAAGTCATTCTGAAGCATGAATGAGCGGTTCCATCCAAACGGGGAGCCAATCCGGCATCCCGGCAAATAAAAAAGAGCCGTTTGGGCTCTTCAAGGGAGTGATTTTTCCAAAGCCAATGTTCATCCGGCTGGATGAAGGCTCAGTAGTAAACCTTGACAAATTTAATGGAGAAGAAGTCGCATATCAGGATATCGTCGGTCTCCACTTCGTTGATGACGATGTAATCGGCTCCTACGGCCAGCAGGGTTCCGGTCCTGTCGGTGAACGTATTGGTTCCTATCAGGAATTCCACCGTCACTTTCCTGCCGATCATGGTTCGTAAAAATCCGTTGATGTAGAGCGTTGTTTCAGTTGTAACCGGTATGGGTTGGTTGAAGGGTGTAATGGGAGCCAGGCCTGCTCCGCTGGCAGGCATCCCGGTAGGCATTCCCGGCAGGAGCTGGCCGGAGGGCAGTCCGGGCGAAGGTGCACCAGCCGCAGGGAATCCTGCTGTTGGCATGCCGGTTGGAATGCCGGTAAACGGGACGCCGGCAGGACGTGCGCCAACAGCCTGCATGCCTGCTGCCGGAATACCGGCAGCCTGTTGACCGACAGGGGAATAGCCGTCCGTTCTGCCTGCCATGTCCGGCATACCCGGGGTCATGGCGCCGGCGGCTGTGGGCTGACCGGTCCAGGGGGCGCCCGAGGGTGTTGCTGATGGATAGCCCATATTATTCGATGGTTCTGTGGGAGAGGGCGGAAGCTTTTCTTTGCCCCGCTCCTGTTTCATCTGGTTGGGTGGGGCATGATACGGATTCAGTCTTCCCGATTTGGCATCAAGGTTGCTGTTTTCCATACTGAATGTCTCCTTTCATGGGTTATGTTTGCGCATATCTCTCTGTAGGGATATAGAAGCAATGCTGCCCAATCCTGTTATGTAAGGTTCCTGTTCCTGTGATAGGGAAAATGGTTGCGCAGGTCGGCTTGAAGGGGTTGTAGTACCATAGCGAATTGGCCACACCCCACAGAACGTTGCCTGCGAGAGCCCAGTCTGCGATTTCGTAATGCAATTCGTCGGGACGCATATTGTAGATGTTTTGAGGATTGTATTGGCCGTAGACTTCTTCCATGACGCAGGTAAACTGCCTGGGCTGGAAGATTACCTTTCTCAGGTCGCCCTGACAGACTCGCTGATACTCGCCATAGGCTACATGAACCCTGTTCATGACCACGGAGGCCACAGCCCGCATGCCGTTTAAGCCTTCGCCTTCCGCCTCGCATTTGATGAGCCGTGCAAAAAGTTCCCGTGTGGACAGAGGCATTTTCATCACCTGTTTTCCAGCTTTGTCTCATCAGCCTGTCTGAAATGTCACAGTAGTATTATATTAATGCGGAGAATATTGTGTGACGCATGGGAAGCGCGGCCCCGGGAACGGAAGGCATAAATCGTAAGCAGTGCCATAGATTATTGTGGAAGGGATAAGTGGGGGTTATCATGGTCTTTACCTATAATCCCAGGAACGGAACGGCCTATGCCCGGGCGTATGCCCTTTATGACCGGGTACCCGAGCAAAGCCGCCTGTTTTATTACGACAGGGGGAACGATTGCGCCAATTTCGTCAGCCAATGCGTGTGGGCCGCATATGGCGGCTGGCTGGCAGGAATGGATCCCGAGACCGTGGAGGTCAACCGCACCAGGATAAAAAACCATGTCCGGATGGCTCCCTACATCTGGTATGGCTCTTCCGGCTTCGTGGGTTCCACCAGGTGGTGCAGGGTCTTGGAGTTTTATGCCTATGTGGTGTCCGAAAAACGGTATGGCCCCCGGGCAGTAAAAGTGGCGGAAGGGGACTGGGCGAGCCTTTCGCCGGGCGTTATCCGGGAGGGGGATGTTCTGCAGCTGGTCGTTCAGTCCTACATCCCCGGTCAGTACGGCCACAGCCTTTATGTGACAAAAGGCGGCCGGACCTGGGATGATATCCTTATCTGCTGCCACAGCTATGACCGGCTGGATGTGCCGCTGAGTTCCTTCGTGTTGCAGCCGGAACAGTATCCACGGGTACGGGTGCTACGGTTCAGGAACGCTGAGTTTTACAAATAATAGCCCGTATCTGATTGTTCCGGGAAGCAGGATATTTATTTCAACTGATTTGGGATATCTTCGGGAAAATGCTGCCATGTGATACAATGGAAATAAATATGACTGGTGCTAATATTGGCGCCTGTTGGGGGTATTGGCATGGCGGACCATAATCGGCAGGGGCGTGATGGCTTTGATCTGCTTACGGCTGGAATCTTCTGCGTGATCGGATTTATCTGGTTTGCAGGTTCCCTTTATCTTGTTGACGAAGCCCCTTACGGCATTGGATACTTATTCCCGGCACTGGGAATTGCCTTTTTTGTTACCGGTGTTGTTTTTGCTGTCAGATACTATCGGGGAACTCCTGAGAAAAGCAGGTATAAGCCTCCCAAAAACTGGATTGTTGATGAGACCCCGGAAAATGCCGACCTCAAAAACGAAGCTGCTTCCATACATGCGGGAGTGAATAAGTCCAAAGAGGCAACCGGTAAAGAACCACGCTGATGCGGTGAAAGAATGCTCCTGGTATTCTTCAGGACAACATAAAAAAGCCGCATGTTCTTTGGCGGCTTAATGCTTAACCGGAACTGACAGGTACTGCACGCTGTGCCTTTTTCGGCTTTGTCCAAACCGGCCTGTAAAGCAGGATACTTTTGCCGATCATCGAGCCTGTGTACAGGGCATGGCTGATATCCCCGGCATGTGAACGGGGTTGGTTGTTGTATTGGCGGTTCCGTTCCAGGATCCATCGCTCAAATTCATCGGGGGTCAGCCCGTGGTATGCCTTGCTGAATTTGACCCTGTAAAGTTTCAACCCTTTGCGGTATTTGGAGATCATGCGCATTTCGTAAAGCATGTGCCTGCCGAGACCCTTGTCGTAATGGTCCTGATGGGCATAGCAAAAATAATCGGACAGGTAATGGGTTATGATGCCCAGCTTTCTTGACCACGAATACCGGGATCCTGTCTGATAGGGTTCTTTCATCAGAACCTTGGCGCGTTTGACCACGAAGGGCAGGGATTCGCTTATCCGATGCGGTTTGTATATGGCTTTGATGTCCGGAAGGATATTGCCGTACATAAACCCGAGAAGATTAAGCTTCACACCGCTGTGCTTCCTGATGATCCGCCTCATGTTGTATGAAAACAGCAAATGCATGATGATGTTCATTGGTTCGCTCCCCGATTGCCGGCCGGGCGCCGGCAATTTCCGACGAACTGTCCGGTAAGGACAGATCCGTTATTCTATTTTACCGGGATTTTCGGCATGAAGTAAATGTAAAAATCAGTCATCCCAATGGCATATTCAAGAAAAATGGTGCAATGTGGTATAATGGGAAAAGCGAATTGCCCCGAACATGAATAAACATATGTCGGAGGTATGGGAATGTCGGAGCAGCAACCACAACCGGAACGTGATGTATTTGATCTGCTCACTGCCGGGCTCTTCTGTGTGGTAGGATTTATCACGTTTGTGAGTGGTCTTTATTATGCCGAAAAATACGGAGTTATGGGATATTATGTGCCCTTGATAGGTGTTGGTGTGTTTGTCTTCGGGGTTACATGGGCTGTCAGGTATTTTAAGGGTACTCCTGCAAAAAACACGTTCAAGCCTTCTGAAAACTGGATTGTTGATGAGACCCCGGAATATGAAAACCGGAACAATGATGCCGATGCGGTCCGGGCCGGAGCCGATAAGGCTGATGAAAGGGCAGACGGAGATGTTCGCTGAATCAGTAGGAGCCTGGAATATGGTAAGCGTGTTTCTGACTTGACGGAGTGTCCTGAACGCGGCATGATCTATGAATGGATGGGTACCGAACAGGAAGGATGCCTGCGATATGGAACTATCAATGAAAATATTTATCCTGCTGATCAACGCGATTATTTTTAATTCCGCGTACCTCATCATACATATCTCCAATCTCAGCCGGGTGGTCAAGATTCTCCTGCTGGTTGGGGGAAATGTTGTCATAATCGGCGGAACGCTTTTGATCATGCACATCTGTGGTTTATAAACCCGTTTGGGTTGATGATAAAAGAGAGAGAAAAGGTTTAACCAAAGGAGGATTACAGCATGCAAACCCCCATGATACTGGACGGAAAGGCACTGGCAAAAAGTGTCGAACAGGAGCTTCAGGTAAGAGTACAGCGGATTAAGGATAAAACAGGCAGAGTCCCTGTGCTTGCAACAATTATTGTGGGCAATGACCCGGCCTCGGTGACCTATGTGCGCATGAAGGGCAATGCCTGCAACCGGGTGGGTATCCGGCCGCTTAAAATAGAGATGCCGGAGGAGAGCACCACAGAGGATGTGATCCGGCAGATCCAGGCGCTGAACGAGGATCCGGATGTTCATGGCATCCTGCTCCAGCATCCTGTTCCGAGGCATATCGACGAAATGGCCTGCTTCAACAGCATCGATCTTGCCAAGGATGTGGATGGCGTCAACACCAATACTTTCGGGCGCATGTCCATGCAGATGGATGCTTTCAAAAGCGCCACACCCCTTGGCATCATTACCCTTCTGAAACACTACAATATTCCCCTTGAGGGACGGGAAGCGGTCGTCATCGGCAGAAGCCCCATCCTGGGCAAGCCGGTAGCCATGATGCTGCTGAACGAAAACGCCACGGTGACCATTTGCCATTCCAAAACGAAGGATCTGCCCGATGTGGTCAGACGGGCTGATATTGTGGTTGCCGCAGTAGGTAAACCCGAGTTTGTCAAGGCCGACTGGGTGAAGGAAGGGTGCGTCCTTGTGGATGCGGGTTACAATCCCGGGAATATCGGCGATATAGACCTGAAGAACGCCATAGCCAAGTGTTCGGCATATACCCCGGTTCCCGGAGGCGTGGGCCCGATGACCATCAGCAGCCTGATCAGGCAGACCGTGGAATCCGCGGAGAGAAAGTTTGGCATTACCAACGGCTGAGGCGGCACATACCGCAAGAAAACACAAAAAAGGCCTTCGGGCCTTTTTTTGATGTATACGCCATAGTCTTCTTACGGCTTGCAAGGATGGGGAAAAAAGGATAGAATAGGCTTAACCTTTATTCGGGAGGGAATTTGGAACCTTGCCAGCGTGGGAATTGAAAAATATCAAAAAAGTGCCTGCTGAAGAATTGAACAGCCGGATGCTCCGCTTCCGGCGTATCATGGACGAGAGACATCCCGAGTGGCGCCTTGCCATTTTTGTCAGCAAAGTCAACATGTACTATTTTACCGGAACCATGCAGGACGGTTTTCTGGCCATTCCCAGGGACGGGGAGGCCGTGCTGTGGGTCAGGAGAAGCTACGAGAGGGCCTTGGATGAATCCCTCTTCCCTTGCATACGCCCTATGCAAAGCTATAAAGATGCGGCCCAGGCCATGGGTGGTTTTCCGTGCCCTGTCCACATGGAAACCGAGAAAGTCCCGCTGGCCATGTACCAGAGGATGCAGAAGTATTTCGGCTTTACGGCCTGCCTGCCCCTTGATGCTGAGATCATGGCCATACGCGCAGTGAAAAGCCCATATGAACTATCTTGTATGCGCCGTTCGGGACAAGCCCACAAAAGGTTCCTTGAAGACAGGGTTCCCCAGGTGCTGAGAGAGGGGATGACCGAAGCAGAGCTTTCGGCTGTCCTGTTCAATATCATGATGGAAGAAGGTTTCCATGGGGTAACCCGATTTGGCATGTTTGACACCGAGATGATCCTTGGACAGATAGGCTTCGGGGACAGTTCCATCTATCCTTCCTATTTCAACGGTCCCGGAGGACATATCGGGCTCAGCCCGGCCGTTCCGGCATTGGGAAGCAGGGAAAGACGGCTAAAGAAAGGCGATCTTGTCTTCGTGGATATCGGTTTCGGGGTGGACGGATATCATACCGATAAGACCATGACCTATATGTTCGGGCAGAAACTGCCGGACTACGCCATTGAAATCCATGAAAGGTGCGTGGCTATCCAGGACAGGATTGCATCTCTTTTAAAACCCGGCGCCATACCTTCAAAGATATACCAGGAGATTATGTCGGGACTGGAGCCCGAGTTTCTGGAGAATTTCATGGGCTTTGGCAAAAGGACCGTAAAGTTCCTGGGTCATGGCATCGGGCTGGTGGTGGATGAACTGCCGGTCATCGCGCAAGGTTTTGATGAGCCGATCCAGGAAGGGATGGCCTTTGCCCTGGAGCCCAAGAAAGGCATTGCCGGTATCGGCATGGTGGGCATTGAAAACACTTTTGTTGTCACCGCCGATGGCGGCGAATGCATAACCGGCTCAAGCAGGGGACTCATTCCTGTTTATTAAGGATTTTCTGCTTGACAACAGGCGAACAGGTGATGTATATTATAGAAGCAATAAAGCAGAAGCTGAGCTTCTCACCTTGTTGACGGATGTCGGCGGGTCAATAGCGCAATCATATGACTGGTGAGTCATAGTGTTGCATGCATTGGCATAAACAGGTGAAGAAAGCTTTACCTGTTTTATTTTTAATAAAGAGCGTGTAAACCAAACGGTCTATTTTCTGTATTTCGGAGGTGTTCTTTATAAACAAAAATCAGATTCAGATCAATTCGGCGATTCGTGACAAGGAAGTAAGGGTGATTGACGTCGATGGTTCCATGCTGGGAATCATGTCAGCAAAGGAAGCCCAGATGAAAGCGAACGAAAGGGAATTGGATCTGGTCAAAATATCGCCCAATGCAAACCCGCCAGTCTGCAAGATCATGGACTATGGGAAGTACTTGTACGAACGCAACAAGAAGGACAAGGAAGCCAAGAAAAAGCAGACTATCATCGAGGTGAAGGAAATCCGGCTTTCTGCCAAGATCGAGGAGCACGATTTCAACTTCAAGGCCAAAAACGCCATGCGCTTTCTTGAGGATGGCGACAAAGTGAAGGTATCGATTCGCTTCAGAGGCCGTGAAATCGCCTATGCCGATCTGGGACACGAGGTCCTCAATAAATTTGCGGACACCGTCAAGGAATACGGAAAAATTGAAAGACCACCGGTAATGGATGGCAGAACATTATCAATGGTTTTGGTTCCACATAAGAAGTAGTACTCAAAAGGAGGTTTTAGCAACATGCCTAAGCTTAAGACGCACAAGGCTTCAAAGAAGCGATTCAAGATTACCGGATCGGGCAAGGTCAAGAGAACCCATGCCTACAAGAATCATATTCTCACAAAGAAGACAACCAAGCGTAAGAGAAATCTTCGCAAAGGAGCAATGGCTTCCGATGCAAATGTGGCAACCATCAAGCAATTGCTGCCGTACGCATAATTAAGGGAAAGAGGTGTGAACGATGTCACGAGTTAAAGGAGCACTGCGCACTCGCGCAAGACATAAGAAAATCCTGAAGCTTGCGAAGGGTTATTTCGGTGCAAAGAGCAAGCTGTACAGAATAGCCAATCAGGCCGTTATGAAGTCCCTGAGTTATGCCTACAGGGATAGAAAGCAGAAGAAGCGCGATTTCCGGAAGCTCTGGATTACACGTATCAATGCCGCTGCAAGGCTCAACGGCATGTCCTATAGCAAGTTCATGAATGGGCTGAAGAAGGCCGGTATCACCCTTAACAGAAAAGTTCTGGCCGACATGGCCGTCAATGATGCCGAAGGATTTGCCCAGCTTGTTGCTAAAGTAAAATCTGCATAAGCATGCAAGTGGTCCCTCAAACAAAGTGTTGAGGGACTTTTACTATGGCTGAAAGACACGCTTGTCGGAAAAGCGGTGAAGAGATGGACGCAAGGATAACAAGAATTACTTCAGCATCGAACAAAGTCATCAAGCAATTGCGCGATTTGGCGGATAAGAAGGGGCGGACGAAGTGGGATGCCTTTATCATAGAGGGCCTGAAGCTGGTGGATGAGGCCCTTCAGTACAGGGTTCCCATCCACTATTTTCTTGTGGCGGACAGTGTATACCGGCAGTTTGAGCCCATGATGTCTGGGCGGGAAGATATTCCGGTGTACCTGGTTCCCGACGATCTGTTTGAGCGGGTGTCCACCACCGGAACACCACAAGGCATATTGGCCGTTGCCCCGCTGATGGATCATGAAGACCAATCCGTTATTGCCGCAGGTTCAAAGTTTGTCATCCTGGAACAGCTTCAGGATCCGGGCAATGTGGGAACCATCATAAGAACAGCCGATGCGTGTGGGTTTGATGGCGTCCTTCTTTCCTCCGGGTGCGCGGATCCGCATAATCCTAAGGTCATACGTGCTGCCATGGGCTCCGTTTTCCATATCCCCATCCTTTCCTGCGCGGATATCTTTGGGACCATCAACCGCCTGAAAAGCAGGGGTATCCGGATTGTTGCCGCCCATCCAAGGGATTCGGCTGTTGTCTGGGAGCTTCCGCTGGCCGATAGCATTGCCGTTGTCATCGGTAATGAAGGAAATGGGCTTTCTCAGAAGATGCTGGATATGGTGGACATGCGCGCCATGATCCCCATGCCGGGGAAGGCCGAATCCTTCAATGCGGCTTCGGCGGCGTCCATGATCCTCTATGAAAGCATGCGGCAGCGTTTGTCCCGCGGCTGAGAGGTTTGTTGTTGCATAATGGTTTATTCAAACGGGATAAGAACAGAGTTTGCGGAGCAGAATACACAGCGGTATTCCGGTAAACGGCTGACGGAGCCAAATTAAACGGTTATGTACAACCGGTAAGTCATGTTGCCGAATAGTGTAATCCGTCGGGCCAATGATTTGTGCAAAACCTAGAGCAATCGGCACTTGAAATGTTAACCACTTTGACATATAATACTTAGTGGTCTTTGTGATTATGTTAACAATATATATTTTAAATTTAGGAGGTACAAACCATGGCAATTAAAGTTGGTATCAACGGGTTTGGAAGAATCGGCCGCCTGGCATTCAGGGCTGCCTGCAACAACCCCAACGTACAAGTAGTCGGAATCAATGACCCCTTTATCGACCTGGAATACATGAAGTATATGCTTCAGTATGACACCGTCCATGGCAAGTTCAACGGAACCATTGAGATCAAGGACGGCAAACTGGTTGTGAACGGAAACGCCATCAGCGTTTATGCTTGCATGGATCCCGCAGAAATTCCGTGGAAGGAATGCGGTGCTGAATACATTATCGAGTCTACCGGTGTATTCACCACCACCGACAAGGCTAGCGCTCACCTGAAGGCTGGTGCCAAGAAGGTTGTAATTTCTGCTCCTTCCAAGGACGCTCCCATGTTCGTAATGGGCGTTAACCACAAGACCTACACCAAGGACATGGACGTTGTATCCAACGCTTCCTGTACCACCAACTGCCTGGCTCCTCTGGCCAAGGTTATCCATGATAAATTCGGTATCGTTGAAGGCCTCATGACCACTGTTCACGCTACCACAGCTACCCAGAAGACCGTTGACGGTCCTTCCAAGAAGGACTGGAGAGGCGGACGTGCCGCTGCCGGCAACATCATTCCTTCCTCCACTGGTGCTGCCAAGGCTGTTGGCAAGGTTATTCCCGAACTCAACGGCAAGCTGACCGGTATGGCCTTCCGCGTTCCTACCCTGGACGTATCTGTTGTTGACCTCACCTGCCGCCTTGAGAAGCCCGCTACCTACGAGGAAATCTGCGCTGCCGTTAAGGAAGCTGCAGAAGGCGAGCTGAAGGGCATTCTGGGTTACACCGAAGACGAAGTTGTATCCTCCGACTTCATCGGCGAGGCCCGCACCTCTGTATTCGATGCGAAGGCCGGTATCTCCCTGAACCCCAACTTCGTCAAGCTGGTATCCTGGTATGACAACGAGTGGGGTTACTCCAACAAGCTGATTGACCTCATCGTTCACATGAACAGCGTTGACAGGGCTTAATCTTAATTTGATAGGTCTTTAAAATATTGCTTATAAAAAGAGCGGGTTTCCCGCTCTTTCTAAAACTCTACGAAAAATGCTGGGGTTGAGCCAAGTAAAATGAAGTAACCTATGGATGATTGGCAGATGATCAAGTAAGATCATCTGCCTTTCTTATGTACAGCTTTACGCCATAGCATGCAGTATCCGGTTCCTAAACCTTTCGAAATTTCTTACCCCGTATACATTTCGCTTAATAACTTTAATCTTGTTATTGACACCTTCGGTATAACCATTGGTATATGGCACATCGAAGGAATTTAGAATTTCTTTCTGCCAATTGTTAAAAGCCCTGAAACAGTCGTAAAATTCAGGAAGATTGTATCCGTAAAACAGCATGTTCCATCTGGCCAGGCGTTGTTTTGCCTCATAACTGTTCTTTGAGTCCATTACCTTGTAGAATTCATTCTTTAGAACATAAGCCTGCCTTAAGCGCTCAGAAATTCTCAACATGGATTCCACTTGGTCAACCTCGGTTGGTGTTAGGTTTTCAGGCCGTTTTAAAAGCAGTTTTCGGCTCCTTTTAAAGTACTTCCTGCGCTGTTCATGGAACTTCTTCTGTTCAGCTTTTCTGACGTTTTCAAAGGCCCAGGCTACTTGCCTGACAACATGGTATTTGTCAGCGACGATCTGTGCCCTTGGAAATAGAGTCTTGATGATGCTGCGGAATGGTCCGCTCATGTCAATCACTGCATATTGAACATTGTATCGGTCTTTATACTTGGAAAAGTATCGGTACAAATCCTCACTCTTCCTGCTTGGGAGGATATCCAGGACCCTTTTGTTCGCTGGGTCAGTCAGAATGCATTGAAACTTTTCTCCATCCGCATTCCCTTTGAATTCGTCTATGGAAATTACACGAGGTAGGGTCTTATGTGAATACTTGATGTGATCGAATATCCTTGCAGCCGTCGTCGGCGAAACATTGGCTGAATGAGCCAAGCTCTTGATAGAGACAACTCCTCTGAAGGAGTTCAAAATGAAGGCTATTAGCCTGCTGGTAGCACGATGATATCCAGGGAGAAAAGGTACCTCTTCATAAAACCTTTTATTGCAAAAGGGACAGACATAGCGTCGCTTCCTCAAATGTATGAAAGTAAAGCTGCCAAATGAAGATATATCCTTTATTGCTGTGTCCTGTAGTCGTGAATCTTGTCTGTAGGCTTGCCGCAGCGGGGGCAATTATGGACTTTTCGATTCATCATCATATGAATGTGCAGGCAACTGTCCTTTTTGTGATGGTGATCTTTTCACCTTGTATGACATTATTGTTCAGCAACAATACGAATGGCTAAAGACGGATAATCCGTTGAGCTTTATATATTCTAGTAAAGCGTATAATAGGACTGGTTATCTAATTTTCGCGCCAGAGAGGAACCAAAATATAGCCAAATATTTAGACAATTTTATACAGGTGGAAGGTCCCAAAAACAATCTTCTGGGTGATATAAAGGGCACCATAAAATTTTATAATCACGGTGAAGTTTTAGTTTTAAACATTTATCAGGATTATGTGTCAATCGAGTATAACGGCAAGTTTTTCTGGTATATAGGTGATGAAAAAGCCTACATGCCCGAGAGTATTTTGAGTATCCTTTGGGCTGGATGAGCGTTTTTCTCTGTTTTAGTCTATAACTGCCTGTCCATATTCATTCTTATAGATTGAGTTACTTGCTCCTGCCTACGGTAGCCTTGTATCCATGAAGTCTTTCTCTATCCTTATCAATTGCGAAAGAATATTTAAGCCCGAATTTCTACGGGAGTTTTTTTCCAAAACCCTATTGCAATACGCCAGAGCCCGTTATATAATTACATATGAACAAATGTTCAAATGAGCAATCATCGAATCAAGAGGGTGAACTTATGGCAGCAGATGATGAGAACAGGGGCTCACTGGAACAGTCTGAGGTGGACGAGGATCTTGTGGCGCAGGTAAGGGAGAAGATGCCCGAGGATGAGCCGCTGTATGATCTGGCGGAATTGTTCAAGGTCTTTGGCGATTCCACCCGCATCAAGATTATTTGGGCGCTTTTCGAGTCGGACATGAGCGTCGGCGACATCGCAAACCTCCTGAATATGACGCAGTCGGCCATATCCCATCAGCTGAGAGTGCTGAAGAACTCCCGCCTTGTCAAGTATAAGAAATCCGGAAAAACCGTTTATTACTCACTCAACGACGACCATATCAAGAAGATATTCGAGCTGGGCATGGAACATATCATGGAGTGACCTGGCCGGATTTTGCAGGAGTAACGGAGGAAACGACATGAAAACGACGAAGCATGAGTGGAATCTGAAAGGAATCTGCTGCGCCAACTGCGCACAAAAAATCGTAACAGCTGTTCAAAATATGGAAGGTGTGGCATCGGCGCGCCTTGATTTCGCCAACGCGAAATTCTATGTGGAGATACTTGACGGCCAGGATACCGGAAGCATCCGGGAGCGCGTAAAAACCATCATGGCCGACATAGAGCCCGGCTCTTCCATCGTTGATGACGTACCGGAGCAGGAAGAAGATGAGGAAGGGTCTTTCAAAAAACGGATTGCCCTTTACATAGGCGGACTTCTGCTTTTTATCACAGCCATCATCCTTCCGAAGGAGAGCCTGCCTGAGACCCTGCTGTTCATCACAGCCTGGCTCATATTCGGCGGCGAGGTTCTGGCAAAATCTTTTCGGAACATCCTCAAAGGCAGGGTGTTTGACGAAAACTTTCTTATGACCATCGCCACCATAGGTGCCTTTGTGCTTGGCGAGTATGCGGAAGGCGCTTCGGTTATGCTGTTCTATCAGATCGGCGAGTTGTTCCAGGGCTATGCGGTGGACCGTTCGAGAAAATCCATCAGGCAACTCCTGGACATCAAGCCGGAGTTCGCCAACCTCATCACGGAGAACGGATTGATCAGGGCGCAGCCGGCCAATGTCCGAATCGGTGACAGGATAAAGGTTTTCCCCGGAGAAAAGATTCCGCTGGATGGTCGGGTTATTGAGGGGCATTCTTCTGTTGATACCTCTCCTTTGACCGGCGAATCCTTGCCGAGGGATGTCCAGGAAGGGGACGAGGTCCTCTCCGGAAGCATCAACCAGACAGGGGTATTGACCCTTGAGGTGATCAAGAGCTATGAGAACTCCACCGTCAACAGGATTCTGGAACTGGTCCAGACAGCGGCCGGCAAGAAAGCGGTAACCGAGCGGTTTATCACCCGTTTTGCCGCCAAATACACACCGGCGGTTGTCGGGCTTGCGGCTATATTGGCCATTGTGCCGCCCATACTGACGCAGACGCCGTTCAGCCAGTGGGCATACCGGGCCCTGGTGTTTCTGGTCATCTCCTGTCCCTGTGCCCTGGTGATCTCCATACCATTGGGCTTTTTCGGCGGGATTGGCGCCGCGTCCAGGCGCGGCATACTGGTCAAGGGCGGCAACTATCTGGAGGCGCTGGCCAAGGTGGACACCATGGTGTTTGATAAAACCGGTACACTGACCACCGGCGTCTTCGAGGTAACCGGCATAGCGCCCCGCCCGGGCTTTACCGGGCAGGAACTGCTCTACTATGCGGCCTGTGCCGAGAGCTATTCCACCCACCCTCTGGCCCGTTCGATACTCAGTAAGTATGGGCAGAACCCGGATCCTGACCGGATGGGCAGCCATGAAGAGATCCCCGGCAGGGGTGTGCGCGCCCGGGTTGACGGCAAACAGGTGCTCTGCGGCAACAGGAGTCTGCTAAAGGATCACCAAATTGATGCGGACGATGTGCCTGTCTCGGGAACATCCCTGTATGTTGCGGTGGATGGTATCTATGCAGGACGGATTGATCTGGGCGATGCGCTGAAGCCCGATGCCCGTTCTGCCATCGAAAGGCTGCGCGCTCTTGGCATTCACAACACCGTGCTGCTGACCGGCGATACGGAGGGAACAGCCCGCGATGTTGCAAAGCGCCTTGGGATCGGCAGGATCCATGCCCAGTTGCTTCCCCAGGACAAGGTAACGGTGCTGGAACGCATCATGGAAGAAAAGCATGGATCAAAGCCGGTGGTATTCGTGGGAGATGGTATCAACGATGCGGCGGTTATTTCCCGGGCCGATATCGGCATCGCCATGGGCGGCATCGGTTCGGATGCAGCCATTGAGGCGGCGGATATCGTCATCATGAACGATGAGGTGGGAAAACTGGGGGATGCGGTGGCCATCGCCAGGAAAACCAGGCGCATTGTGTACCAGAACATCGTTTTGGCGCTGGGCGTCAAGCTTCTGTTCCTGGCCATGGCTACAGGCGGACTGGCCAGCCTGTGGGAAGCGGTTTTTGCCGACGTGGGTGTGGCGCTTTTGGCTGTCCTGAACGCCATGCGCATCATCAAAGCCGGGGATAGGCTTCACTGAACAACCGGATGAATGTCTTTTACGGTTCAGTCAAATATGGTATAGTTAGGTTATTGAAATAGTGTGGATCCGAAAGGTTCACACTATTTCGCGTTCCTATCGGCAGGAGAGGCTGGAAACCGGAAGTCAGCGGGAGAAGGGTTCATGTCTGTATATGACAATAAGGTGATGGACCAACCATTGAAATATGTGAAAGGTGTGGGTGAAAACCGGGCAAGGCTGTTCGCAAAGCTTGGGCTTTTTACCCTTGGAGACCTCCTTCATTACTTTCCCAGAGATTATGAAGACCGCTCGGTATACAAACCTATTTCAGAGGCGGCCGACGGGGAATCCATAACCGTAAGGATCCGCTTTGTTTCCGATATCGCCGAAAGCCGCCCGAGAAGAAATCTGAGCCTGCTGAAAGCCCAGGTGACCGACGGTGTCTCGCTGATGAACGTGACATGGTTCAACCAGAGCTATATCAAGCAAAGCATAGACATATCCCGTGAATATGTTTTTTTTGGCACAGTCAAACGGATCGGATCCAGGGTGGAGATCCACAACCCTGTTTTTGAGGAACTGGAACATTCCGGGAACCTTACCGGCCGTATTGTGCCCGTTTATTCCTTAACCAGAGGCATTACCCAGAACATGCTCAGGAAAATCCTTAGGAACGCTCTGGATGCCGTTTCGGACAAGCTTGTGGATATTCTTCCTTCAAGTTTCCGCAGCCAATACCGGCTGGCAGAGACAGCCTTTGCCTTTGAACAGATCCATTTTCCCACCAGCATGGAAAACATGGAGATGGCCAGGAGACGCCTGGTCTTCGAGGAACTGCTGCTGCTTCAACTGGGGCTTTTCTCCATCAAGGGAAGCAACAACGCCCAGAACGGCATCCGGTTTTCTCCTGTCGATATGGAACCTTTTCTCAAAGCCCTGCCCTTCAAACTGACATCCGCCCAGGAACGGGTTCTGGCTGAAATCAAGGCTGATATGGAATCCGATAGGCGCATGAACAGACTGATACAGGGGGATGTTGGCTCAGGTAAGACCATCATGGCCGTACTGGCCATCTATATTGCCGCCTCATCAGGGTACCAGAGCGCTTTCATGGCTCCTACCGAGATCCTGGCGGAGCAGCATTACCGCAGCATTGCGCCGCTTTTGGAGAAGTTCGGCATTAAGGTCGGGCTGCTCACCGGCGGCATGAAAAAGAAGGAGAAGGAAACCATCAAAAAGGAGGCCGGCGAAGGGCGGCTGGATGTCCTGATTGGGACCCATGCAGTTCTTGAAGACAGTACCGTATTCAGCAGGCTTGGCCTTGTCATAACCGATGAGCAGCACCGGTTCGGCGTCCGCCAGCGGGCCAGGCTCTCACAGAAGGGCGAAAATCCTGATCTGCTCGTCATGACGGCCACACCCATCCCCCGAACCCTTTCCCTGGTGCTTTACGGGGATCTGGACGTTTCCATCATTGATACCCTCCCTCCCGACAGAAAGCCCATCAAAACCTATGTGGTGGATGAGAGCATGCGGGACAGGGTTTACCAGTTCATCCGCAAAAACATCGCCGAAGGTCGCCAGGCTTATATCGTCTGCCCCCTTGTGGAAGAATCTGAAGAGCTGGAAGTGGAATCAGCCACAGGTCTGGTTGAAAAGATAAGGGAGGATGCGCTTAAAGGGCTTCGTGTCGGGCTGATACACGGCAAGATGAAAAGCGCCGACAAAGATGAGGTCATGCGTAAATTTTCCAAAGGCGAGCTGGATGTGCTGGTTTCCACCACGGTCATTGAAGTTGGGGTGAATGTGCCCAACGCCAATATCATGGTCATCGAAAATGCGGAGCGATTTGGACTGGCCCAGCTGCACCAGCTCAGGGGAAGGGTCGGAAGAGGACCTTACCAGTCCTACTGCATCCTCTTCAACCAGGGCAAGAGCCATATTTCCAGGCAGAGAATGGAGATCCTGGCCAAGTCCAATGATGGTTTTGTCATCTCCGAAAAAGACCTTGAGCTGCGAGGGCCAGGTGATATCTTCGGTGTCAGGCAGCATGGCCTTCCTGAGTTCAGGATCGCCAACCTGTACCGCGACATGGAAGTGCTGAAAGACGTGCAGAAGGCAGCCCAATACATTATGGCGGAGGAATTGCTGGAAAAGGATGAAGCATGGCGGCCGCTGGCCAGAAGAGTGGAACTGATGGTGAAGGAAAAACTTCAGGATTTGTCCATGAACTGACTTTTGGTGGTATATATGAAAAGGTGGCACAGAGATGGTACGGATTATATCAGGCACTGCAGGGGGAATTCCCATTAAGGTTCCACCCACAGAAAAAACAAAGCCCACACTGGATCGGGTGAAGGAATCGGTTTTTTCCATCTTGCATCCCTATATTCCCGGAACAAAGGTCCTGGACCTCTTTTCCGGATCCGGGAACCTGGGGCTTGAAGCCCTGAGCCGAGGAGCAGATTTTGCGGTTTTTGTAGACAACAGCAGGTTATGCACGCAAATCATCAAAGAGAACATCAAAAAGACCAGGATGGAGGAGAAGGCGCAGGTGGTGCAATCGGATGTTTACCGTGCCATCCAGCACTTTGCCCGGCAGGGTATGCAATTCGACATGATCCTGCTGGATCCGCCCTATGCGCAAGATTTTGTCATTAAAACACTGCAAATGATCGAAGAAAATGGTATAATAGTCGAAAATGGTTTGATTGCAGTGGAGCATATTGAGAGCGAACCGGTACCTGACAGGATCGGAAGCCTTGTAAAAGTTCGCTCCAAGCATTATGGTGACACCGTTTTTACCTTTTTTATCCGTAACAGTATGGATGAGGAGGCTTAACCATTGAGAGTACTGGTTTACCCTGGAAGCTTTGATCCGGTTACAAACGGACATATGGATATCATTGAGCGGGCAGCCAAGATATGCGACAAGCTGATCGTGGCTGTGCTCGTCAACCACAGCAAGGCTCCCCTGTTCACCATGGAAGAACGTACCCGGTTTCTGAAAATGGCCATCGGCGACAGGGAGAATATCGAAGTGTGCAGCTTCTCCGGGCTCCTGGTGGATTTCATGCGGAGCGTCAATGCCAAAACCATCATCAAGGGCCTTCGGGCGGTTTCGGATTTTGAGTATGAAATGCAGATGGCCTTGCTGAACCGGAACATGGATCAGGAGATCGATACCCTGTTCATGATGACCAGCATCAACAACTGTTTTCTGAGCTCCAGCGTGGTCAAGGAGCTTGCAAGAAATGGTGCCAGGATAGAGGATTATGTTCCTCATGCCATTGCTCCTTTTATCTATGAGAAATTTAAAAAGGCGGGTGTCTGAATGATGGAGCTTTTGGAGCTTTTGGAACAGATGGAGGATATCATTGAAAGCGGGACCACGGTTCCGTTTACCGGCGGCAAGTGCCTGATCAACAGGGATGAAGTGCTTGAAATTATCCAGGAAATCCGCCTTAAGCTTCCCGATGATATGAAACAGGCCAAGCGGATTGCCGAAGAGAAGGCGCGCATTCTTGCCGAAGCGCAGAAGGAAGCGGAAAACATCCTCAATAATGCGGAAAGCCGCATAGCAGCCCTTGTGGATGAGCATGAGATTACCAAGAAGGCCTATGAACAGGCCGAGGTCATCATATCCAACGCCAAAAAGAACGCACGGGAAATCCGCCTTGGCACCAGGGAGTATGCAGACAGCGTCCTGAGCAAGGTGGAAGACATCCTGGAGGAAACCTTGGATATCATCAAACTGAACAGGCAGGAACTCAAATAAGCACAGGTTTATCGTTTTGCAGAGTTATTGGAATGGCGGACAGTTCCGCCATTTTTATATGGATTGATCAGCAGGGCGACGATGAGGGCCGTGATAGTGAAAAACCTTAAATAGGAAGGCATGCCGGTCGCCATGGGTCTCATGCTGGAAGCGGCCAGGCTCACGGGCAGGCGGCTGAGGGTTACAAGGGTCAGTATGCCGGCTACGGCTCCGTGGAGAAGCTTTCCAAGGAAAAACACCCCGTACCGGGTTCCGGTCCCCTTCATGATGCCCATGACCTGCGTATGCACCGAAAACCCCGCAAATCCGCAGATGAAGGAGACCAGGGAGAGCTGAACGATGATCGGCATTTGGACCGTGTGGGCAATGGCGCTGGAGCCTGACGCGATCTCCATAATCCCTCTCAGCACGGCCGCAAGGCCGCTCCCTGTAATGATCTCCGGCAAAATGGCTGACACCATGCTGCCCACCAGGCTGAAAAAGCCCAACCGGTAGAGCAGTTCAGACAGCACCGCAAAAAGGACGATATAGCCAGTGACCTTGATGGAAAGGATGGCGGCGTCTTCTATGGCGCTGGGAATGAGCGCTGCGAGATTGCTTTTCCTTTCGGTTTTGTCGCTTTCAAAAACCATCATGCCGTTCTTCAGGTCAAACTGGCCTTTCTTCAGCAGTTGGTTGAGAATGAGCGCGGCCAGCAAACCCGATACCCAGTGGATGGCCAGAAGTATGAACCCGATTCGGATGCTCTTGAACAGGCCGGCGCCCACCGTCCCAATGAGGAACAGCGGGCTGCAGTTATTGGCAATGGCAATGAGCCTTGAAGCCTGGTTTGAATCCAGGAGCCTTTCATCCAGCATATCCCGGGCAAGCTTCGCTCCGGTGGGATAACCGCTGAGATAGCCCAGGACGATGGTGGGCAGAACATAGTAGGGAAGGCCGATGAGACCTTGTACCAGGCGTCTCAGGATCCGCGGGCAGGAAAAATTCCTGAGGTAGGGCACGGTCAGCCGTGACAGGACAAAAAAGGGGAAAAGGGAGGGTATGACCACGTCCAGGCACAGGTATATCGCGTCCCTTGCCGCTTTGGATGTTTCCCTGGCAAAGAGCGCCAGCATGAGCGCCAGTGCCGGAAAGAGATAAATAACGCTCTTTCTGTAAAGGCTTGCGGTATTCTTCATGATCACCCTGTCAATCCGAGGCTCGGTTTATAGATATTCCGACCGCTGCGCAAACTTGCCTTGACCATGGCGTGAAAAACTTATAAATATATCTTGAATAAGCTGAAATATGGTGCAAAGCAGAAGGGAACACTATGGATATATTCTCTGGGCTACTCCTTGTATCCGACTTTGACGGAACGTTGATAGGATCGGACAAAAAAGTATCCGGTGCGAACCTGGAGGCCATCAGGTTCTTTACGGAAAACGGCGGCTTGTTCAGCGGTGCCACCGGAAGAACCCAGTTCAACCTGAGGATGTATCTGGAGGGGCTTCCGCTGAACTGTCCCTATATCCTGTACAACGGCGCTTGCCTTTATGATTTCTCTGCAGGGACCATGCTGAGGACGGCTCCATTAAAGCGTGAGCCCATCATGTCTGTTTTGAAGACCATCATGGCCCGGTTCCCCTCGGTCTGTGTCCATTTGTATACGCCTGACGATCTTTATCTTGTCAATCCCCTGGGAAAAGAAGACTGGCACTTGACCCTTGAGAAGCAGCATTTCAAATGGGGGGATGCCGGGCTAATCGACGAGCCATGGATCAAGCTGCTCTTCTTTGAGGAGAACGAGCTGCTGCAAAAAATCCAGGCTATCATTACGGAAGCGGACAAGTCACAGGACTACCATACCTTTTTCTCAGACGAGACCTACCTTGAAGTCACCCGTCGCGGCGTTAATAAGGGCTCTGCCCTGATAAGCCTGAAGGAAGAGCTTAAAGGCAGGGTCAGAAAGGTGATTGCCATCGGCGATTACCTCAACGATGTGGAAATGCTTGAGCAGGCGGATGTCAGGGCTGCGCCCATGAATGCCCATCCGAAGATCAGGAGCATGGCCGATATCCTTACGGCGCCCCATGACAGCCATGCCATTGCGGATCTGGTGGCCTGGCTTGAACAGCAGGCAAAGCAATCCCGTTTATAAGGGATTGCAGACTGGATGGGCTGCTCAGAAAGCCGCCTGATTTTATGGCTGCCATGTTCCTTTGTTCGTCGCGGCCCACGCCAAAACCTGTCCGGTCAAGGCTCCGGCAGGATGTAAAGTTGCATTGGGAGATATGAGAAGGTATAATTATATCATGCAACACATCCTGAGAAGTGCCGCAGAATCGTCTCTTAGTGAACGCAGGGAGCCTCGTTGAAGTTGAAATGGATGGAGGTATCCGTATGGACGAAAACGAACTCAGTCTGAATACTTCCCCGGATATTGGAGAAATCAAGATATCAGCCGATGTCATAACGGTTATCGCTCATACGGTGGCCAGCGAGATTGAAGGCGTCGCCAGCATGAGTTCCGGTATTGCAGACAATATTTCTTCGGTTTTGGGGCGGAAGACATCATCCAAGGGCGTGAAGGTGGACATTTCCGATAAGGGCGTCGTGATCGATTTCTACATCGTGGTGGATTATGGGGCCAGAATCCCGGATGTGGCCTGGCGGATCCAGGAACGTGTCAAATCCTCGGTGGAAAGCATGACGGGGATGCATGTCAATGCCATAAACATTCATGTCCAGGGCGTAAGCTTTGACAAGACAAAAGAGGCTCAGAAAACCGAAGCTTCTTCAAAATAACGGATATGAGGTGTTGAATGTTCGGTTATGTCGAGCCCGATAAACCCGAATTGAAGATTCGCGAGTTCGAAGTTTTCCGTGGTTATTACTGCAGTGTTTGCAGAAGCATTGGCCGGCGGTACGGACAGGTACCCAGGCTCTCTTTGAGTTATGATTTGGCCTTTCTTGCTGTCCTGCTGGATGCCACCAGCCATGAGGCTATCCAGGGGGATATTGTGCGCTGTTTTGCCCATCCCGTCAGGAAGCGCCTTTTGATCAGACCCAACCGGTTTATCGAATATGCATCAGACATGAACATCATTCTGGCGTATTATAATTTAAAGGATAAGTGGTCTGATGAGAAAAACCTTCTGGGCGGCTGCGGCTGCCTGGCCCTGCAGAGTGCCTTTAAAAAAGCCGAAAAAAGGTACCAGGAGAAGACCAGGAGAATAGAAGAGCTGCTTGGCGAATTGAACCGGCTTGAAAAGGCCAGGTGCGCCTCGGTTGATGAGGCGGCCGAACCTTTTGCCAGCATCATGCGCGAGGTTTTTGAATGTCCCCACGTGGAAGACGAAAGAAGGCGCAAGGTGTTGGGATGGCTGGGCTACAATATCGGGAGATGGATTTACATACTCGACGCATGGGACGATTTGGCCGATGACGTCAAGTCCGGCAGCTACAACCCTATCCTGGAACAATACCGGTACGATGGCGGCGATCTTGATGCATTCAAGGCCAGTATAAAGGACAAACTGGATTTTAGCCTGACTTACTCCCTGAGCGAGTGCGAAAAAGCCTATGCGTTGCTGGGAGCGGAAAAGAACACGGGTATCCTTGACAATATCATCTATTCAGGCCTCATTGTGAAGACAGACAAGGTGTTACAGGGGAGATGCGGGAATAATGAAAAAAAATCCATATAAGGTTTTAGGGGTCAAAGAGGGAGCCAGTTACGACGAGATCAAAAAGGCATATCGGGAACTGGTAAAGAAATATCATCCGGATCGCTACCGCGGCAATCCGCTTGCCGATCTTGCCGATGAGAAGATGCGCGAGATCAATGAAGCCTATGAGTTCCTCATGAAGAACGCCGGGGGCGCTTACCAGTATGATTACGACGACAGCAGCACCTCTTCCCAGGGAAGCTCCTACCAGTACCAGAGCCAGCAAAGCAGCCAGTATCAGCAGAATGCCCAGCAGGGCTATGCCGATGAATCGGAGCTGGAGCGGCAGGCAAGGGCTTGCCTGAACCGTGGCGATCTCAACGGGGCGCAGCGCATTCTGGACAGGATGCGCAACCGCAATGCCAACTGGTATTATCTCCAGGGGCTGGTTTTCTTAAGGCGCGGCTGGTACGACAGGGCCTACAGCAACATCCAGAGAGCGGTCAACATGGATCCGTCGAATTTTGAATACAGGAATGCCCTGAACAACCTGAACAACCAGTCCTATGGCTACAGGCACAATCCCTATTACTATAACAATTACCGCAGTAGTCCGGATATGTGCCAGATATGCGGTACCCTGTGGTGTGCCGACTCCTGCTGTGAGTGCATGGGAGGCGACCTCATCAGCTGCTGCTGATGGCGATCCGGAAAAAGGGAATCCGTTGATGATGGAGGAATGAGCTTGTCGGCTGAGCGTAGGCCACTAAACCATACCAGGAAACTGACGTTGACCGGGATTCTGTCTGCATTAGTCGTATTGGCGCTGGTTTTGGAATCCATCGCACCAACAGGGCGGCTGGGATTCTATGTGCTGGCCGCTTTTATCTTGTCGGTCATACTGCTTGAGTGTGGTATCCGTTTTGCCTGGGCCGGTTATGTGGTCACCAGCGTGGCAGGATTTATTGCCGTTCCGGAAAAACTCAACATTATCCCTTACATCGCTTTTTTCGGGATTTACACGGTTCTCAAATACCATATAGAGAGCCTTCGGGTGGTATGGCTGGAGATTGTGCTCAAGCTGGCCGCCTTCAATCTCTTTCTCTGGCCGGCCTGGAGCCTGGCCAAAACCTTTTTGCCGGAAGCGCTCACAATGGGCTGGGGTGTTCCGGCAGCCGGAGCGGTTCTGCAGATCCTGTTCCTGCTTTACGACTATCTCTTTACCCTCTGGATACGGTATTATTTCGAAAAGATCGCTCCCAGGGTAAGAAAGGATTAATCCCCGGTTTCAATTGAAGGTCCATGTATGTGTACCGCTTCACGGCGGACAGGCGGATTTTGGGCATCCTGCATGGGATGGCCTGATTTTCTGTAAAGGAGATGCTTATGGATCAAAAGGCACTTAAGGTGCTTGAATATGATAAAATCATAAAAATGCTGGACGAACGGTCGGTGTCCGAACTGGGCCGGGCCCTCACCGGAATGCTGGTCCCGTCAACCGATCTGCATGAAGTGGAGTATAGGCTCAAGGAGACCACCGATGCGGCGGCCTTTCTATGGCGGAAGGGCAGCCCTCCCTTTGGCGGGGTCCATGATATCCGGTCTTCCCTGAAGCGCATCGAGTTAGGCGCAACCCTGAGCATTCCCGAACTGCTGAGGATAGGCGACATGCTCAGATGCTGCCGCATCCTGAAGCAATATCTGACCAATGATGTGCCTTCCGAATGGGAAGGCAATCTGGCGCTGGAACTGGGCAGGCAGATCACGCCATCCCGGGAAGTGGAGGAAGCGATTTCGCATGCCATCATCAGCGAAGAGGAGATCTCGGACCATGCCAGTCCGACCCTTGCGTCCATCCGCAGAAGCATCCGGCAAAAGCAGGACAGTATTAAGGACAAGCTTAATGCCATCATCCGTTCGGCTGAGTTCAAAAAGTATATGCAGGATGCTGTTGTCACCATGCGGGGCGATCGCTACGTCATTCCGGTCAAACAGGAATATAAGGCCCTGGTACCCGGCCTGATCCATGACATGTCGGCCAGCGGCGCCACGGTCTTCATCGAGCCCCTGTCGGTGGTGGAGACCAACAATGAGATCAAGGCGCTGCTCATCCGGGAACAGCAGGAAATTGAAAGGATCCTGGCGGAACTCACCGGGAAGGTTGCAGAGATCAAGGACTTGCTGAAAGCCAATGTGGATATCGTGGCAAGGCTTGACTTCATGTTTGCCAAGGCCAAGCTCTCACGGGATCTGGACTGCATATGCCCCAAACTGTCCGCCTCAAGGGCCATTAAGATCCTCCAGGGAAGGCATCCTCTCCTGGACAGGAAGCGCGTAGTGCCCATTGACATTGAGCTGGGATACGGGTTTTCGACCCTGGTTATCACCGGACCCAACACGGGTGGAAAAACGGTTACCCTGAAAACGGTAGGCCTTTTCGTGCTGATGCTTCAGGCCGGGCTTCACGTACCGGTCAAGGAAGGCAGCGAGTTCGGGCTGTTCGGCAGCGTATTTGCCGACATTGGCGATGAACAGAGCATTGAGCAGTCCCTGAGCACGTTCTCGTCCCATATGAAGAACATCGTCAGGATACTGGCGGAAGCGGATGAATCCAGCCTGGTTTTGTTTGACGAACTGGGGGCAGGAACCGATCCCACGGAAGGCGCCGCCCTTGCCATCGCTATCCTGGAGGGCCTGACCCAAAGAGGAATCCGTACCATTGCCACCACCCACTACAGTGAACTGAAAATCTTTGCCATGACCAGGGAGAGGGTGCAGAACGCCTGCTGCGAGTTTGATGTGGAGACCCTCAGACCTACCTACCGGTTATTGGTAGGTGTTCCCGGCAAGAGCAACGCCTTTGCCATATCCGAAAAGCTGGGGCTGGGAAAGGATGTCATTGAAAGGGCAAAAGGGTATCTGACCCAGGACAATCTGCGCTTTGAGGATGTTTTGTCCGACATCGAGAAGAACAGGATTGAATCCCGGAAGGAAAGGGAGCAGGCCGAAGACCTCCGGCGCCAGATAGAAGCGCTCAGGCAGGAGACCGAGAAGGAAAAACAGAAGATAGCCAGGGAGAGGGATCAAATCATTGCCAAGGCGAAGGAGGAAGCCCGCGCCCTGGTTCGCGAGGCCAGAAGGGAAGCGGAGGAACTCCTGGAACGCCTGAAAGAACTTGAGAAAAAGGGAATAGAGCAGAGTATGAAAGAGCTCCAGGAAGCCAGGGCGGGTGTGCGCAGGCTTGACCACCTGGAGGCTTCCTACACGGATGGCTTTGGCATCAGATCTGCTTATGCAGAGCCACCGAAGGATCTTAAGCCCGGCGAAAGCGTAATGCTGCTCAACCTCAACCAAAAAGCCACCGTGCTGGACGAGCCTGACGGGGACGGACAGGTGCTTGTCCAGGCAGGGATTATGAAGATTAAGGTCCATGTCTCCCAACTGTCACGTGTGGATGAGCAAAAGAATGCCCTTGAGAAGATGCAGCACGTCAGAACGGCCGGTGTGAAGGCATCTCCCATTGGATTGGAACTGGATCTGAGAGGCCTCAACGTCGAGGAAGCCCTGGACCGGGTGGACAAGTACCTGGACGATGCCGTTATTGCCGGTCTCCATGAGGTGACCCTGATCCATGGAAAAGGTACTGGCACGCTGAGAAAGGCTATTTCCGAACATCTTCGCAGGCATCAGCATGTGAAGTCCTTCCGGCTGGGAAAATACGGCGAGGGCGAAACCGGTGTTACTGTTGTGAACCTTGGCTGAAGAGGTGTACCGAGGAATCCATCGATAGGCACGAATCTGCGCAGGAGCGCAGTATCAGGATATGTGCTGCCAAACGGCAGAAAGGGATGGCTCCCGTATGGGGAAGGGAGCCGTCCTTTTTGTGTTTTGGCGCTTTAAACCCATTGAATTGAGGATCTGTTCTATTTACAAAAAAAATAGATAAGGTATAATGAGATAAGTAGAGGTGCGGTTCTTACGCATCATGTAGTATGGAGACACGGGCAGTTGGGAAAGAAACTCCCAATTCTCAATTTTGCAGTATGGAAGGATGGTTTTGTTATGCCTGTCAAGATTGCTCTTCTTGTGATCTTCATTCTTGTTACCATTGGTGTTGGAATCTACAGCAGGAGACGTGTGCACGGTATCAACGACTTCTTTCTGGGCAGCAGAAAGATGGGCGCATGGATATCCGCTTTTGCCTATGGCACCTCGTATTTTTCCGCTGTGGTGTTTGTCGGTTATGCCGGTAAGTTCGGTTGGGCCAATGGCTTGTCGGTGGTTTGGATCGGTATCGGAAATGCCGTCATCGGCTGCCTGGTTGCCTGGCTCCTGCTGGCCAGAAAAACGCGTGTCATAACCCACAAGCTGAACGTTTCCACGATGCCCGAGTTCTTCGGAGCCAGGTATGACAGTATGGCCATGAAAATCGTCAGCGCCCTTGTGATCTTTGTATTTCTGGTACCCTATACCGCTTCCATTTACAAGGGTCTGGGCTACATGTTTGAAAGCGCTTTTGGACTTCCCATGAATACCATCATCCTGATCATGACGGTTCTGACCGGCGTGTATCTTATCCTCGGCGGGTATGTGGCTGCAGCGCTCAATGATTTGATCCAGGGCGTTGTCATGCTCGGCGGTTCCATCCTGATGGTGTTTTACATATTGAATCATCCCGAAGTGGGCGGACTGTCCAATGGTCTTGCCAAGCTGGCAGCCATCGACAGCAACCTGACCGGTGTCTTTGGCCCAACCCCCCTCAGGCTGGGTGCGCTGGTGCTGCTGACCAGCCTTGGAACCTGGGGACTGCCGCAAATGCTGCACAAGTTCTATGCCATAAAAGATGAAAAAGCCATCAAGCGGGGAACCATCATCTCCACGCTCTTTGCCCTGGTCATCGGCGGCAGCGCATACTTTGTAGGTGCTTTTGGACGGGTTATGCTGAACAACGAGGTTCCCGGCGGCGGCAACATGGATATGATCATACCCGTAATGCTTGAGAAAGCGCTGCCGGATGTTTTGATGGGCATCATCATTGTGCTGATGCTTTCAGCATCCATGTCCACCTTGTCCTCTTTGGTGCTCGTTTCGAGCTCCGTGATTTCCATAGACCTGATCAAAGGGTTTATCAAGCCCAATATTGATGAAAAGAAGAATATGCTGCTGATGCGTATATTCTGCGTGATCTTCGTCGCCCTTTCCTTCTTTATGGCCATCTGGGAAAACCCGACCATTGACGCGCTGATGGCGTTGTCCTGGGGCGTAATTTCAGGTATGTTTATCGCCCCGTACCTGTATGGCCTGCTGTGGAAGGGAACCACACGCATCGGTGCCTGGTCCGGGTTTGCAACCGGCTTCCTGGTCATGGCTGTGGGTCTTGCCATTGAGCTTCCGAAAGTCGGGTATGCCATGGGCAAGGTCTTTGTGCCCGGAATCGGCGCCATTGCCATGCTGGCTTCCCTTGTGGTGGTGCCGGTGGTCAGCCTGGTCACCAAGAAATACAGCGAGGCACATATCAGCAAGGTGTTTGATGCCTCCGAACAGAATGCGGCCTGATTTGGACGGCATATAGAACGAAACTGGGATTTGCCTGAATCCGCATCGGGCAAATCCCTTTTTAGTTATGAAGCAGCTTTTCACACTGCGTTTGAAACGACACCAGCTTCCAACAACCTAACGGTCTCTCCGAATTTTGAGATTGTCACGTATATATCTACTTCATTTCGCTAAAGTATTGGACAGTGCCGACAGAATACTGATATAATATAAAAATGTTGAAACTACACAGGCATCCGGGGTTATCCCGCGCATACCAGAATAATACGTGAGGCGAAGGGCAATGAAACAACTGATGTTAGGCAATGAAGCCATTGCCAGAGGTGTATACGAAGCCGGTGCAAAAGTGGCTTCGGCTTATCCGGGGACTCCCAGCACCGAAATAACCGAGTACATAGCAGAATATGACGAGATCTATTCCGAATGGGCTCCCAACGAGAAGGTGGCCCTTGAGGTAGCCATCGGCGCTTCTGTGGGCGGTGCCCGAGCAACCTGCGCCATGAAGCATGTGGGCCTGAATGTGGCGGCAGATCCCCTGTTCACCGCTGCCTATACCGGAGTGAATGGCGGACTGGTGATCTTTGTTGCCGACGATCCGGGTATGCACAGCTCACAGAATGAGCAGGATACCCGTCTCATCGCCAGGGCTGCCAAGGTACCGGTACTGGAGCCTTCAGACAGCCAGGAATGCAAGGATTTCACCAGGAAGGCCTTTGAAATCAGCGAACAGTTCGACACGCCCATCATCGTAAGGCTGACCACCCGGGTAGCCCATTCACAGGGACTGGTGGAACTGGGCGAGCGGGAGGATATTCCCCTGAAACCCTATGCAAAGGATCCGGGGAAATACGTCATGATGCCCGCCATGGCCAGAAAGCGCCATGTGGTGGTGGAGGAAAGGCTTGAAAAACTCACTGAGTATTCCAATGAGACCCCGCTAAACCGTATCGAATGGGGCGACAGGAAGATAGGCGTTATCACCAGCGGCATAGCTTACCAGTATGCGAAAGAAGCTTTTGGCAATGCCTCCTTCCTGAAGCTGGGCATGGTTTATCCGCTGCCGGAAAAGCTTATCCGGGAGTTTGCCGCGGGCGTTGAAACCATCTATGTCATTGAGGAGTTGGAACCCTTTATCGAAGATCATTGCCTGAAGATGGGCATTCCTGTAAAAGGCAAGGCTTTGCTGCCGTTGATCGGCGAATACAACGCCAACCTGATCCGGGAAAGGATATTGGGACAAAAGGCGGAGAAGCTCAACAACATTGAGGAAGAGGTTCCCGTCCGTCCCCCGGTCATGTGCCCGGGATGTCCCCACCGCGGTCTCTTCTATGTGCTTAAGAAGCTGAAACTGACCGTGACAGGGGATATCGGTTGCTACACACTCGGTACTTTAGCTCCTCTTGAGTCCATGGATACCTGCGTGTGCATGGGTGCCAGCGTGGGTATGGCCCACGGCATGGAAAAAGCCATGGGGCGGGATGCTGCCCGCAAGACCGTTGCAGTTATCGGGGATTCCACCTTCATTCATTCCGGTATAACCGGCCTTATTGATATCGTTTACAACAAGGGAACCTCCACGGTGGTGATACTGGACAATTCCATCACCGGCATGACGGGGCATCAGCATAACCCTACCACCGGTTTCACCATCAAGGGTGAGCCCACACGCCAGGTGGATCTGGTGAAGCTGTGCCAGGCCGTGGGTGTTGACCGTGTGCGGGTTTGCGATCCCTTCGATTTGGAAACCCTGGAGAAGGTTATCAAGGAGGAAGTTGCCGCTGATGAACCTTCAGTGGTCATCGCCCAAAGGCCCTGCGCCCTGCTGAAGCATGTAAAGTTCAACGGTGCTTTGCGGATCGACAGGGAGAAATGCACCAGGTGCAAGATGTGCATGCGCCTGGGATGTCCTGCCATCGTGGACCGGGGTACCCATGTTGAGGTGAACCCAGCCCTTTGTGTTGGCTGTGATCTCTGTACGAAGGTTTGCCGTTTTAATGCTTTTGAAAGGGTTGGTGGCGATCATGCGTAGTACATCCATCATGATAGTTGGCGTGGGAGGACAGGGTACCCTTCTGACCAGCAGGATACTTGGCACCGTGGGTATCAGCACCGGCACCGATGTGAAGGTTTCGGAAGTCCACGGGATGTCCCAGCGGGGCGGCAGCGTGGTGACTTACGTGAAAATGGGGGACAAGGTTCACTCGCCCATTATCGAGAAGGGTGAGGCCGATATCCTGCTCTGCTTTGAGGAATTGGAAGCCCTGCGCTGGATCGATTATGCCAAAAAGGATGCCTCCATTATCATCAACACGCAAAGGATTGATCCCATGCCGGTCATCACCGGAAAGGCAAAATATCCGGAGAACATTGTTGAAAAGATTAAGGCGGATTATCCCAACGTGGTGACGGTTCCTGCCCTTGAGCTGGCCGAGGCCTGCGGCAGCATCAAGGCTGTCAACGTAGTCATGATAGGCGTCCTGGCCAAAAGGACGGATATCGCGGAAGAGACATGGCTGGATGCCATCCGGAAGACGGTGAAGCCGCAGTTTGTGGATTTGAATATAGAAGCCTTCAAAAAGGGCTACTCTCTCTGAAAAATGGCGGGTATATACCCGCCTTCTGCATATTTTGCAAATGAGAAGGCCTCTGTTTATTGCAAGGAAAGGCCCCAATGGTGTAAGATAAGCGTATACAGCAAGTTTGTCCATGATTGACCGACCGAATAATTATTCATGAAGGAGCCATAAAGGAGAAGTGCCTATGTTTAACCAGAAGATTGTTGCCAGTCTGGCCAAATCGTCCATGATCCGCGCCATGTTCGAGGCAGGCGCCAAACTGAAGGCCCAATACGGCGAGGAAAATGTTTTTGATTTCAGCCTGGGCAATCCTGAAATAGAACCTCCTGTACCGGTACAGGAGTCCCTTAAGAAATACGTCAACAGCGCAACACCCGGGTTGCACTATTATATGAGCAATGCCGGATTCGAGGATGTCAGGGAAAAGGTCGCCGCGCACCTTCAGAAGAAGAGCGGCGTGCCGTTGACCAAGGATCATATCCTGATGGTCTGCGGAGCTGCCGCCGGAATGAATATTGCGCTCAAAGCGCTGCTGAACCCTGGTGAGGAAGTTATCGTGCTGGCACCCTTCTTCGTGGAATACCTGTCCTATATCGAAAATGCCGACGGGAAACCGGTTATTGTAAAAACAGCCAAGGACACCTTCCAGATCGACGTGGAGGCTGTTAAGAACAGCATTACGCCGAAGACCAAGGCCATCATCCTCAATTCGCCCAACAATCCTACCGGCGTGGTATACAGCCGCGAATCCCTGGAAAACCTGAGGACGGCCCTTGAGGAGAAGGAGAAGGAATTCGGCACCAGCATCTTTGTCTTGTCCGACGAACCCTATGTGAGCATCGTTTATGACGGCGTTGAAGTGCCCAACATGATGTCGGTGTTCAAAAACTGTGTCATCATCTACTCATTCAGCAAATCCCATGCGCTGCCTGGTGAAAGAATCGGTTATGTGGCTGCCAGCAGCCGTATTGATGATGTGGGTACGCTTATGGGGGCCATGATCACCCTGAACAGGACCCTGGGATTTGTCAATGCGCCCGCGCTGTTCCAGAAGGTTGTGGCCGAAAACCTGGACGTGGCAGTTGACACCGCTTTTTATCAGGAAAACAGGGATATCCTGTACAACCATATCACCTCCGTAGGTTTTGAATGCGTCAAGCCGTCGGGGGCTTTCTACCTGTGGATGAAATCGCCCATTGAAGATGATGTGGCGTTCTGCCAGACCGCGCAGAAATACAACCTGCTCATCGTTCCCGGCTCCGGCTTCGGTTGTCCCGGATATGCCCGTATCGCCTATTGCTATGGTACGGAGATGATCAAGAGAAGCCTCAAGGCCTTCACAAACCTGGCTAAGGAATATGGGCTGATTTAAGCGGTTCTACGTCAATTGTTGGGGTGGAACTAGTAAAATGAAGCAGCTTAAGCTTTGTTGGCAGATGATCAATTGGTTCTACGTCAATTGTTGGGGTGGAACTAGTAAAATGAAGAAGCTTATGCTTTGTTGGCAGATGATCAATTTTGGTCATCTGCCAATTTTGAATATAAGAGCTAAGCCATAACATGAAGTATCCTGTTTCTGAACCTTGTGAAATTTCTTATCCCATAGGCATTTCGTTTGATCACTTTAATCTTGTTGTTGACACCTTCCGTGAAACCATTGGTATATGGGACATCAAACGAGTTTAAAATTTCTTTCTGCCAGTTTGTAAAGGCTTTGAAGCAGTCATTAAACTCTGGAAGATTGTATCCATAGAATAACATGTTCCATCTGGCCAGGCGCTGTTTTGCCTCATAACTGTTTTGGGAATCCATCACCTTGTAGAATTCATTCTTTAGAACATAGGCCTGCCTTAATCTCTCCGAAATCCTCAACATGGATTCTACCTGGTCAACTTCGTCTGGGGTCAGCTTATCCGGGCGTTTTATCAATAGCTTTCGGCTCCTTTTAAAGTACTTTCTGCGTTGCTCATGGAACTTTTTTTGCTCAGCCTTTCTCACATTTTCAAATGCCCAGGCCACTTGTCTGACAACATGATATTTATCAGCGATTATCTGTGCTCTTGGGAATACGGTTTTGACCAAACTGCGATATGGACCGCTCATATCTATAACGACATATTTGACGTTATTCCGGTCCTTGAACTGTGAGAAGTATCTGTACAAGTCCTCACTCTTCCTGTTTGGGAGAATATCCAGAACCTTTCTGCTTTCAGGATCGGTGAGGATACATTGAAATTTCTCTCCATCTGCATTGCCCCTGAATTCGTCTATGGAGAGCACACGCGGCAGGGTCTTATTGGAGTATTTAATGTGATCAAATACCCTTGCAGCTGTCGTTGGCGAAACATTGGCCAAACGAGCCAAATGCTTGACAGAAACAACCTCTCTAAAGGAGTTAATGATGAAGGCAATAAGTCTACTGGTAACCCGATGATATCTTGGCAGGAAAGGTACCTCTTCATAAAACCTTTTATTGCATGAAGGACATACATAGCGTCGTTTCCTCAGATGTATGAAAGTATAGCTTCCAAATGAAGATATATCCTTAATTCGTTGTTCTCTGTAATCGTGAATCTTTTCCGTAGTCCGACCACAGCGGGGACACTTATGGGCTTTTCGCTTCATTTTCATATGAATGTGGAACTGATTGTCCTTTCTTTCTGCGAAGGTAACAGTTACATCTTCAAATCCAATAAATTCTCGCGTATAATCTTTGTAGAGCATGGTTGATTCTCCTTTAAAATGATGGTGTGAGTAACTACATTTTACTAGAGAATTCACTCCATGCTCTCTTTGTTTGCAAAAAAAATGTTGGAGTTCCGAAGTTTCTGTCCCTCGGCACCCCAACATTTATTATAGAACCTAAAAAGCCGTTCAAGCTAAGTCTGAACGGCGATAAACCTTTTCCGGAGCCGCCTTATCCTTGACTTAAGCAATAGTCTGAGGCACAACAACATAAGGCCATAAGCCCCAATGTTTGCCTCAATACTATTCAATTGCCTTAAGCCAGGTAAACGGCCAACATAAAAACACCTTTACTTGATTTGAATGGTATTAATGATACATTTATCATAAAACGGGCAGACATCTTTTGTCAATATCCCGGGATAGCCCCGATTGCATCACTGGTTCTCAAAGAAGGTCGGTTTTGGACAAAGGAAAATAAAGATGATGACAGGGGAAAGGGGTGCAGTTCAACGGCAGGGTTATTCCTAAATGACCATGAGGGTGAGCCGCGTTGTGCTCGTAAATAATACCGATATGTCTGTCTGGTCAATACTGGGGCATAATGCTAAAATAAGGGCTGGGGAAACCCAGGACAACCATATCGGGTATTGAGGGGTGATTTGCTTTGAAAATCCTGGTTATGATGGCTGACGGATTTGAAGAAATTGAGGCCCTGGCCGTGGTGGATGTGGCCAGACGGGCAGGCATTGAAACGTTCATGGTGTCGGTCAGCGACAAAGATGAAGTGAGCAGCGCCAGGGGCGTCCGTGTAAAGGCGGACAAGCTTTTGAAGGATATCGCAGTTGATAAGGAAGACGTGATCGTTATACCCGGCGGACAGGGTGTGGCTGTGCTGGAAAAGAGCGCCGAACTGGCTGAGCTTCTTAAAAAGCACCGTTCCTATAACGGCAGGGTGGCAGCCATTTGTGCCGGACCGACCTTCCCGGGAAAGCTTGGTCTGCTGAAGGGCCTCAAGGCCACCTGCTATCCCGGCTGTGAAAAGGATCTCCTGGACGCCCAGGTAGTCTTCGACGATGTGGTGATAGACAGCAACTTCATCACAAGCCGCGGCCCGGGCACTGCGCTGACCTTTGCCTATGCCATCGTGGGAGAGGTTCTAAGCCAGGATGTAGCTGAAAAACTGAAGAAGGGTATGCTGTTCAAGAATTGAGAATTCCCTGCTCCGTGCAGGGTTGAATTAAACCAGCCTGTTATTGGTATGCAAAGGGGTAAAGCCAATGCCGCCCGGCATTTGGCTTGACCCCTTGTAGTCTGCTGCTGATTCATGTAAAATTGGGTAGGATTATTCTGGAATTATAGGGACATTGCGGTCCGAAGGAAGGAGAAACCAATGTACAAGCAGATTGCAGAAACGAACGCAGCAAACCTGAAAAGCAATGCCTATCCGGGCAGAGGCATCGTGCTGGGCGCAACGGAGGATGGCAGGAAGCTTGCTCAGATCTATTGGATCATGGGACGCAGCGAAAACAGCCGCAACCGGGTCTTCCAGGAGGAGTCGGGTTTTGTGCGGACCAGGGCTTTTGCTGAAAGCAAGCTCACCGATCCGTCCCTCATCATCTATTATCCTGTCAAGCACCATCAGGATGTCCATGTGGTTTCCAACGGCGATCAGACCGATACGGTCATCGATTACCTGAAGGCCGGAAAGTCGTGGCAGGAAGCCCTGATGACCAGGACATTCGAGCCCGATGCCCCCAATTATACGCCGCGCATTACCGGCATTATGGACCTTAAGGCGCCTTGGGCATATGCCTTGTCCATCCTCAAATCCCAGGACGGAGACGAAGGACATTGCCTGCGCCATTTCTATTTTTACGAGAAAGCGCTGTACGGCTACGGCCATTGCATACATACCTATCAGGGTGACGGAAACCCGCTGCCGTCGTTCAGCGGCGAGCCCTATATCATGCCCGTGCCTGAGAATCCGGAAAAAGCCTGCCAGCTCTACTGGTCCCTGTTGAACGAGGAGAACAGGATTTCGCTGCTGGCCAAGTATATCGACGTGGAGACCGGCAAGTTTGAAATCCGGATGCTCAACCGGCACGGAGCCTGAAACTTTTGGGAAAAGAACACGACAGGAGGATAACATCATGCGTGATTTGAAGATAAAGTACGGTTGCAACCCGCATCAGAAGCCCGCAAGCATTTATATGAGGGAGGGGGAACTCCCCGTTACGGTCCTCAACGGAAACCCCAGCGTGATCAATTTCATGGACGCCCTGAACGGCTGGCAGTTGGTTAAGGAGCTTAAGATGGCAACCGGTCTTCCGGCGGCGGCTTCCTTCAAGCATGTTAGCCCGGCGGGGGCTGCGGTGGGCCTGCCGCTCAGCGACACCCTGAAAAAAGCTTACCACATTGAAGCGGAAACGCTTTCGCCGGTAGCATGCGCCTATGCCCGCGCACGCGGTGCCGACAGGGTTTCATCCTTTGGAGATTTTGCCGCCATCAGCGACAAGGTGGATGTTGACACGGCCAAGCTGCTCTCCCGTGAGGTATCCGACGGCATTATTGCCCCGGATTATGACAACGAAGCCCTGGAAATGCTCAAGGCAAAGAAGAAGGGCGGCTACGTCATCCTGCGCATCGATCCCGATTATGTGCCCCCCGAAATGGAAGCACGGGACATTTTCGGCATTACCATCGAGCAGTTGAGAAACAATGCGGTCATCACAAGGGATACTTTCAGCAATATTGTTACTGGAAACAAAAACCTGACTGAGACGGCCATCCGTGATCTCCTGGTAGCTTATATCACGTTGAAATACACTCAGTCCAACTCCATCTGTTTTGCCTATGACGGGCAGGTCATCGGCTGCGGTGCCGGTCAGCAGTCCAGAATCCATTGTACAAGGCTTGCCGCATCAAAGGCCGACACATGGTTCCTGCGCCAGCATCCCCAGGTTCTTGGCCTGCGTTTCAGGGAAGGGGTCAAGCGTCCGGAAATGGACAATGCCATTGACCTGTACTTAAGGGACGATATCTCCGAGATGGAATACAAGGAATGGGAAAAACTCTTTGAGGTTGTTCCCGAAAAACTGGCCCAGAAGGACAAAGAAGCATGGCTCAGCCAGTTCACCGAGGTATCCTATGGCTCGGATGCCTTCATCCCCTTCAGGGACAATATTGACAGGGCGGCCAAGAGCGGTGTTAAGTTCGTGGCGCAGCCAGGAGGCTCAACCCGTGATGAAGATGTAATCCGTGCCTGCAACGAATACGGCATGGTCATGTGCTTCACCGGACTGAGGCTGTTCCATCATTGATATCCCGGGCATTTCCCTCATGACAATGCCCGTGACAGGGAAGGATCAAATTGTCGCCATTATTTGAGAATATCGTTTGGATGGTTCTGCTGGCGGCCATAACAGCCTATATCGGGACAGTGGTTCTGCCTGCCCACAAGTACAGGACGGCGTATGTTGCGGCGGCCGTTGTCAGCATGCTTTGCCGTTATGCCCTCGTTTATTATATGTACAAGGGCGGGACAGAGGCGGCAGGTACCGATGGCCTGATCTACCATGAAGTGGCCAAAAACGTTGCGGAACAGCTCAAATCGGGAACCCCGATATGGGCGGTTCAATACAAATATACATGGTACACCGTCCTGATGGGGATGCAATATGCCGTTTTTGGTGTCAACCGCTACGCGGCCTCCTTTGTCAATGTGTTCATCTCCGTCATGTCCGGGTTTGTACTTTTCAGGATTGCCCATGGCCTTAAATTTACCTGGGGCAAATCGGCAGCCATCAGCCTGGCTTATATTTTCATGCCCAGCATGATCGTGTGGACAACCGATACCCGGAAGGAATCGGTTACCTTTTTCATCATCCTTCTGATCTGGTACCTGGTTCAGAAGGTGCTGCAGGAACGGAATGGAGTCCCGGTCAGGACCGTTATCCATATGGTATTGGTCTGCATCCTGCTCTGGATCAGCACGCTGCTCAGGATCTACATGCTGTACACCCTGGGCGGCGGCATCCTGGTAGGGCTTTCCATCCATTATCTGAAAACCAAGAGAAGAATGTCGCTTATCTTCGGTGTCATGATCCTGATAACCTGCATCGTGGTGACCTATACCACCATCCTGGTCCAGATGGATGGCTACCATGCCCTCCCGCTGGACAGAAGCGAAGGCGGCGACGAGAATATCAGCGACGAGCTGGGCTCCATTTTCAAGATCATCATGAGTAAGGATATTCCTGAGGCCATCAACGGATTCCTGACCCAGCCTCATATGGAAAAGGTCAGCAGAATTTCGGATATCAGCGGGAACGCGTTTGCCATAACCGCCGTGAAGATTGAGCAGCTCCTGTGGTATCTCTGCCTGGTGATTGCCATCTTCGGCATCATCCATGCCATTTTGGAATGGAACCCTTATCTGCTGGGACTTCTGGCGTTCATCGTATCCTACAGCCTGATCAATGCCCTGATCTGCGAGGATGTGGGGGAGACCTACTATCGTTACCGGGCCGCCATTGTTGCCCCCACCCTGCTGATTGCCGATTACCGGCCCCTTTTTAACTCTCTCAGGGCGATTATCAGGGGCCGGACAGGCGCCATTGAATAAATGTTTTGGGAGGTCGCCCGTTGAAGAGAAGCCGACTGGGCATCAGTATCATAACCCTGATAATGGTGATGGTGTTTCATAATTGGACAGCCGTGCCGTCCCTTGCCGAAACGGACGATGAGTATAAAGTGGCGGCCTATGATGTGACTGTGGTCCTAAACCGGGATGGATCCGCGGACGTCAGGGAGAAAATCGATTTTACCTTTTATGACGGGTTCAACAACATCATGATCCCCATTGCCAGGAATGAAGGCGAGGAAATAGAGATCAACCATGTCTACATGCAGCGCAAGGACAAATTGATCGAATGCAAGCGCCTGATGGCCGGGCAGTGGGATGCGGAGGTCTTTACCGGAACCTACAGCGTCATCGATGAACCGGATCATGTCAAGCTGAAGATTTATGGCTCATTTTACAGGAGCTTTGGCTCGGTGACCATCTATTACAAGGTGAAAAACGCGATCAGACGCTACCGGGATGTGGCTGAGTACCAGCGAACCCATATACCGAAGCTTTGGGAAACCCGCATTTCCAGTATCAATATTGCTGTCAGGCTTCCGGAACCCGCCGGATCCGATGAGATCGCATTCTGGTTCCACGGTGTTTTTGTCGGTGCGAAGGAGCTGATCTACAGCCAGATCGTCAATTTCAACGTGCCGGATACGGTGCCCGGCGAGTATGTGGAAACCCGTATCATTTTCCCCCAGAGCCAGGTTCCGGACTGTCCTGTAACCGATGACTCGCCCAACCGCAGCAGAATCATCGCCGAAGAGATGGAATACCAGGCAAGCGACAAGGCGGATTTGCTGGAGGCCAGGGAAAACGCGGCCAGGAGGGCCGGCCAAAAGGCCTATTATGAGCGCATGAGACTGCGGGCGAGAAACGCGCTCAGCATCCTTTCGATTATTTTGACCCTTGCAGCCGCATACTATATTCTCTTCATGCAGAAAAAGCTGCGGCACCATAAAAAGAAGCCCATACCCGACGTGTTCCGGGATATCGACAGGCTGGACCCGGCGGAGGTCAGGATGCTGGTTGCCAATGGAAGGACAGGCGCCAGGGCCATGTTGGGTAAGCTGATGGAGCTGACAGCCAGGGGGGTTATCGGCCTGGGAACAAGAAGAGGCCTGGATAACAAGGTCCGGTTTACCTTTGTGTTGCCGGGCAGGCCAGGGAACCTCTTGCTGAACCAGGCTGACAGCTATTTTATTGAGTGGATGACCGGATTATCCCCATCCAACCATGAGTTTGATCCTATACAGCTTCTCGGGTTCATGGATTCCGAAGAGAAGGCCGGGACGCTGAAGGCTGCCTTTGACGGATGGGTTCTCAGGGTAAAGGAAGCCTACCATGGCAAGAATATTCTGGACGGCAGTATCGTCAAATACCGGAACTTTGGTATCGTTTCCGGCGTTCTGCTGCTGTTCCTGGGACTTTTCATACCCATAGCCTTTTCGGTTGCCATGGGCTATCTGATCCTGCCTTCGGGCTTTCTGCTGCTGACTTATTCGCTGCGTATCAGAAAGCATACCGAATATGGAACGGAACAACACCGGATATGGAAAACCATCCGGCTTCGGATCAGAAAAAGGACTCTGACGAGAGATGCGCTTCCGGAATGGATGCGTTCCTGCCCGGCGCTCCTGGGCTATGGGGTGGCATTGGGTATTGAGAATGAAATAGCCCGATGGATTGCAACGTCCGGCCAGAACTATCACGATAGCGGTGATTGCCCGATATGCGCCCATTTCCAGACCGGGGAACCGAAGGATCACGGGCTGGACAGGGTCGTGAAAAACACGCTGTCCATCATGGATGAGGCCGTCTCGTCGGTTCAGGATGCATGATGACAGAAGGGTGAACCGGCCGGACAGCAGGATGAAAGGAATGACAACATGGCAGATATAATTCTTAAGGATATTCATAAATACTACGGCACACAGCATGTCCTGCGCGGCGTCTCCCTGGAGATCTACGACGGCACGAAAGTCGGGCTTATCGGGAAAAACGGCGCAGGGAAGACCACGCTGTTCAAAATTCTCTCCGGCGAGGAAACCTATGACAAGGGCGAAATGCAGATAGCGAAAGGCTTAAGAATCGGCGTCCTGGATCAGATCCCCGAATACCCCACCGATGCGACGGTCTATCAGGTCATCGACTCGGCCTTCGAGGATTTGCTGACGCTCAAAAAGAGCATTGATGCCTTTCAGGCGCAATTGGCCGAAAACCCGGAAGCATCTGTCATGGGAAGATACGGCGCTCTGCTGTCGGAGTTTGAGTCACGGGGCGGCTACGAGATTGAAACGCGCATCAAAAAAGTATGCACCGGGCTGGATATAAGCCAGGAAATGCAGGGTAAACTGTTTTCCGCGTTGAGCGGGGGCGAAAAAACCCGGGTCAACCTGGCCCGCATCATCCTGATGGATCCCCATGTCCTGCTCCTGGACGAGCCTACAAATCACCTGGATATCCGGTCCGTGGAATGGCTGGAAGAATACCTTCAGACCTATAAAGGCACGGTGGTGGTGATCTCCCATGACCGGTATTTCCTGGACCGGGTGGTCAAGCGGATCATTGAGCTGGAGGATGGTCTGGCCTTAAGCTACGACGGCAACTACAGCAAATATGTCATGCTGAAGGAGCAGAAGCGGCTGGAGCAGCTCAGGCATTACGAACAGGAGCAAAAGAAGATCCGCCAGCTGGAGGCGGCCGTGAAGCGCATGCATGAATGGGCCAACCGATCGGATTCCGCCAAGATACACCGTCGGGCCTTCAGCATGGAAAAACGCATTGAGAGGATGAAACGCGACAGCACGCCCAGGCCAAAGGTTGAGCCAAGGATTACAAAAGGGTTTAAGGCCGAGGATTTTTCAAGCTCGGATGTGGTGCTGATCAAGGGTGTAACCTTCAGCTTTGGCAACACCCCCATCCTGAACGGGGTGGATCTTCTGATTAAGAGAAATGACAGGCTGGCCCTGGTCGGTAACAACGGCAGCGGCAAGACCACCCTGCTCAGGCTCATAAACGGGGAACTGGTCCCTGATGCGGGTATTGTCAGGCTCGGCGCAAGCGTCAAGGTGGGCTATCTTCCCCAGCAGGTGGTGTTCGGTAACCCCGGCATGACGGTTCTGGACACCATGCGCCATGCGCTCATCACCGATGAAGGAACAGCCAGGAACATCCTTGCCGGATTCATGTTCAGGGGCGAGGATGTGTTCAAGACAGTGGACAGCCTGTCCGGCGGGGAACGGAGCCGGCTGAAGCTGTGCCTGCTCATGCAGCAGCAGGTGAACTTTCTGATCCTGGACGAGCCCACAAACCATCTGGATATCCAGTCCAGGGAGTGGATAGAAGAAGCGCTGGACGCCTTCGAGGGAACCATCCTGTTTGTGTCCCATGACCGTTATTTTATTCGGAAATTTGCCTCTTCGGTCTGCGAACTGGAGGGCGGGAAGCTTCTGTTTTTTGACGGGGATTACGAATCCTTCAGGGAATACAAGCGGGCTATTGAGGAAGAGAAGAAGCGTGCCGCTTCAGAAAGCGTGAAAGCGGAAAAGCCGAAGCAGGAAAGGAGCAGAAAGTCCACCCCGAAAGCTTTGGCGAAAAAGCTGGCTGCCGTTGAGGCTGAGATATCCGAAACGGAGATGCGTCTGCAGGAAATAGAGCAGGAGATGCAGCAAAATGCCGCAGACTATGTGAAACTGGAAGCGCTGCTGGCCGAAAAGGATGCCCTGTCGGAAAATCTGGAGTCGCTGTATGAAAAATGGATGGAAATCAGTTCATCGGAACTCCTGCATTAACGCTGCGATAGCCTCCTTGTCGGGAAGCCAGTAAGAAAGGCCGTCCACGGTCCCGAACCGTCCCGGCAGTGCGTAAAAGCGGATATCTTCAAAGGATATGTTCTTTAAGGTCTCTGCAAGCCACAGTATCTCACCCATGGTCAGATCTGTTTCAAAATGCTTCTGGGCCAAGCCTGCCAACTCAGCCAGCTTGCCCATGTCCGCAGAACGCAGCGTTTGCGTGGCAATGGTCGCGATCAGCTCCTGCTGCGTGGAGGTGTGCCCCGAATCTCCGCCGCGATAGCCGCTCCCGTACCGTGCAAGCTGGAGTGCCTCAACGCCGCCTAGCGCGAGGAGCATCTTTTCCATACCTTCAAGGGTTGTCAGAATGAAGCGGTTGACCATGATCCCGGTCAGGTCGGCCACCTCTTTTTCAAGCTGCAAAATGCCGCCCTGCTCCCAGGCGGCGCTGATTTTCCTGTTGAACCGATCGGACCCGCTCATGGTGTCACGGGGAATGTTCAGTACATGGATGGTCTTGTCGGTGATGTTCAGACCGGTCAGCAGGATGGTGTCCGTATTGGCATAGGCCGCATCGAATCCTGCCAGGAGAAAATAGTAGATTTCATCGGAAGCGGGACCGGGCTCAGCGGCAGACCCCGCGGAAACCTGCCCTGTGGCAGGTGGGCTTTTCGTCATGGTCGCTTCAGGCTCCGCTGCCACCGGATTGAAACCGATGCCCGGGCTGTTGACAGAAGCGGCTGATTGGCGGTTCTGACCAGGATTGTTCCAGGCGTTTTCGAGGGTGGGATTGCCTGACGGAGGCCTGACCGAAAGAACGAATCTTCCCGACAGGGCGGTAAAAATGCCCAAAAGGACGATCAGGGACAGAAACACAATCTTCCTTGCCAAACGCCATCTTCTGTTTTTCATCTCGCACCTCCAGCGAAGTCCTTATGCTGCCGACGAAACCATATCCTTCATGGTTCGTGATTATCATGACCAGTATGGCTGCTTTTATACCCGCGGGAAGCGCGCAGACTTTGGACTTGCATCAGACTTTTTCTTTTTGCATGATGTATTATAGAACGGGAGCCCAAACGGCGTCGTAAGCCTTTTGGGATGACGGGACCCTCAACAGCCGGTGGTGTTGTTCCTGCCATGTGGACAGGCCGCACCCGGCTGCTGCCGGCGACAGGATTGATGCTTACTGGATAAACAGGAGGATTCGCCATGAAAAAAATGTTCATGTTTTTTTTGGCTGTAACGCTGCTTGCTACCGGGCTGTACATACCCTTTCCGGCTGCCGCGGCAAACGCGTCCGAACCGGCTTATGCCCAAAGTATGCAGCGATTGATGGATTTGGGGATCTTCTCCCGGACTGAACCGGAAAGGATGGAACTGGAAAAGGCTTTAACCCGGGAGCAACTGGCCACGGTTGTTATCCTGCTGAACGGCCACGAAGATAAAATATCCCTTTACAGGAATGCAAACCTCTTTCCCGATGTGGCCCCATCCAGGTGGTCTGCCGGATACATCGGTGCAGCGGTGAAGCTGGGATATATGCGTGCCAGAGCCGATGGGCGGTTTCATCCCGAAGCGGATGTAACTTTTGCTGAAATATCCGAGATCTTCGGCAAGCTTCTGCGCTATAAGGACTATAATCTGGCCGGAAGCTATCCTGACAATTATGTGAACCTGATGGCCAACCTGGGCATCCTGGATGGCATCAGCTATTCGGCAAACAAGGCTGTAACCCGCGGCCAGGCCGCCGTCATGGTGGACAGGCTGCTTTCCGCGAAGGTTTTCGGCGATTCACGGGAATTTATCGACACGGTCAGCGTCTACAGGCGCATGATCATCCTTGAAAACAACTTTGTCAACAAAAATGCCGATGAGAGAAAAATTGTAACCGATATCGGCGTGTTCTACCTGGAGCCCTCCCTGGCCATACCCCAGGCGGGCAGGCAATATATCGCCCGGTTCAGGGACGGCCAAATCACGCAGTTGGCCCAGGCGGGCCTCAATTACAGGGAGCTTTCGGTAAAATACGTCGCATCCGGTAAAATCCTGACCCATGACGGGAAAACCGAATACCTCCCTTCAAACGTAACCTGGTACTACCAGGCTGCCCCATCGAGCCTTGACATGGTCATGGCAAACATCAGGACCAATTCTTCCCTGGTCATAGGAACCAGGAAGGATGGTACCGGCTACGGCGTTCTGTTTGATCCTGTCTACTCACAACCCAGGGTGATTACCCCGGGCATGACCCCCGGCATGCTGGAAAACCTCTATGGCGGAAAGACCATCGACAGGGATGGGAAATATATTTCCCCCGCGCAGATCGAAGCCGAGGATGTGGTTTACGAAGTGACCGACATATGGGGAGACCATGCCTATGTGGTCATCCATGCCAACAGCGTATCGGGAGAAATCACGGCCATACTGCCCAGCAAGATCTCTCCCAGGTTCATCGAGGTGGACGGCGTCAGCTATCCGCTGTCGGATGATTTCCCCATTGAGAAGATCACCGGACAGGGTGGCCTGCAGGTCGATCAGCGGGCCAAGGTTCTTCTGGACGGCAATGGCCAGGCGGTGGATATCATCCTGGAAGGCGATTCCGACAACAGGGATTTCGTATTGGTCCTCAACGCCTACGACAAACCCTCCACGGAGATAGAGGATTATGGCAGGAAACGCCATTATGTCACCCTGCTCCATGCCGACGGCTCAAAGAAGACCTATCTGACCGAGCAGAGCGAAATCGAGCAAAAAGGCAGGATTGCACGCTATGCGATCATCAAGACCGGCAAAAAGCAGGACGATTACGATACGGTCAAACTGACCAGGCTCGAATACGAGAGTTACGGCACCGTGCGCATCGACAAGGACAACCGCATGCTGGATAATTCCACCGTTACCAATGATGTGGTCATCTTCAATATGATCGATAATATTTACGGCACCGACAGCGTGGCTTCGGTTCTCAAATGGTCCGATCTGCCCGGCGGCTACATCCAGTCCGGCAAAGTGCTGTACATGCGCAAGACCGGGGATTTCCAGGATATTGATGTGCTCTATCTTGACAACATCCTGGACCAGGGGGTGGCCTATGGCCTGGTGACCCAGATCAGTTCAACCTACAACCCCATGGCCGGAACGGCCATCCATACTGCCACCATCATGATCGGGGGCAAGAATTACATCTACTCCTATGCAGAGGGCAACTACCATGTGGGGCAGGTTTTGCGGGTCAAGTTCAACGGCCAGGAGATCACCGGCGTGGATAAATCCATAACGGCAGCAGTAGTCAGCACCATGGTGGATGCGGTGGATTCTTCGCGAATCAGGATAAGGGGGGTTACCTACAGTTTCCGCAGCGACATCACCATTCTGAAATATGACGGCGAAACATGGAAAACAACCGGCACGTCCGATATCGTCAAGGGTGATAACCATCGGTATATATCGGTCTATCTTGACAAGCCCATCAACTTTGGCGGCAAGGTTGTCCTGATCACGATGAGATAAAAAAGCCCTGTTCAAACCGGTAAAAGGCGTTTCCTTCCGGCCTGCGGAGGGGGAACGCCTTTTTTTTACATTCTTTTATTGCCCGATTCGCATATGAATATGGGGGAGGGAGATGGCATTGAAAGGTTACCAGATCCAAAAGGTCAAGGGTAATGGCTGTGAAATCGGCCTGCACCTCGGCTGCCAGCAGGGCGGCTTTCGAGGAAGTGGTCCTGATTTGATTAAGGCGGGAGGTGCTTTAAATGTTCACCTCCCGCCTCCTAAGACCGCGGCTCCATGAATGGAACGGCCGAATAACCGGCTCATGCCAGGCCGGATAAACCTATTTCTGAACGACCTTGTAGCCCCTTTCCCTGAGCAGCTTGACGATACCGGTTTCTCCAACCATATGGGCGGATCCGACCACATAGAAGGTAGTTTTTCCTGTTTTCAGGTATTCTTCGGCCTTGTCTGCCATGTGGTAATTCCTGTCATCCAGCATCTTCCTGTCATACTCCCGGGCCAGTTCCTTCTCCTCGGGTGTCAGGTTTTCAGTCTCCTGGAAGACGAATGCCTCAAAACTTTCAACATCGCCAGCCAGCCAATATTTGAACATGGTATCCAGTTCCTCTTTGCAGGTGTCGATTTCTTCCACTGTCGTCTTCAGATCGAGAACCTGAATTTCATCCGGGAAACCGCCCAGCAAATCGTACTGGAACTCAACCGATTCTATTTCAACGATGTCCATACCCTTTTCCCTGGCCAGGGTCATGAAATGGATATCAAGCCCCTTCTCGGCGGAATAGCCCCAATCTCCCATAAAGAGGGCCAAAATGGTCTGCGACAGGGCTATGGGTTTTGCGTTGGAGAAAAACTCGATGGAAAGTCCTTTCTCCCGCAGCAGTTCATCGGTCTTTTGGTAGAGCTCTTCGGGAATATGATCCCTGATGGTGGTTCCGTCGGTGTACAAAAGCTTCTCTGCAAGTTTCAGATAGTCCGGACGCTCAAGGGCTGCAATGGTATCGCATTCAACGGCCAGAACATCCGATTGTTCAAAGGCGTTAGTAATAACCGGATTAAGGGGGTACAGCCCGTCATAGCCCACATGAATGGAGCCAAGCAGGTAAAGCTTTCCGTCGCCCTCTTTGGCTTTTACCTCCCACATGAAAACGCTACCCGTCTCGGGCAGGCTTTGATGCACCTTAACCGTACATGCACCGAAGCAGAGGGACAGGACGGTCAGGATTAGAACGAGCAAAAGTAATCTGCGTTTCATGAAAACCTCCTGAATAAAATACATTGCCTGGAAATAAATACCGTGAACTCGGGCAAAAGTCTGCTACCATTATACCAGGCCGGCCGGAATGTGGCTATATGGGCCTTCCAACGACAAAATGCCTGCAGGAGATATCGAATCTGTCCGTAATGTTGTATAATTAGGAGAAAGTGGACGAATCAAAAATTTTTTTCAGAGGGGATAACATGAAAGAGATCTATATCATGCTTTCCCAGCTTGGCACCCTGGTCTCGAAATCCATCAGGCTGTATACCGGAGCAAAATACAACCATGCCTCCATCAGCATTGATCCGGAGATCAGGGAGTTTTACAGCTTTGCCCGGCGTGTGAGGTACTTTCCGCTGATTGCCGGGTTCATCAGGGAAGTGCTCAATGAGGGCATGTTTAAATATTATCCCGACACGGAATGCGTCATTTATGCCTTGCCCGTGGAAGACGAGGTGTACCGGAATACGGCCAGGCTCCTGGACAGGTACAGAAAGGATGCCATGAAATACAAGTATAATTTCCTGGGTTTTTTCGGCGTCGTCCTGAATAAGGCGTTCGTGGTTGAAAACCGCCATACATGCTCCGAATTTGTTGCCAACGTCCTCCATGAAGCCGGGATCTATACTTTTCCCAAACCCTTGCCCCTTGTCAGACCTGACGATATTCCCGGCATACCGGGACTCAGGAAGCTGTTTGAAGGCAGAATGACCGATTTCACACCGGAATGCCGGTCAGACGCTATGTCCCTTCAGGCATAACTGCGTTGACAAGTCCTTCCGATGCGGCCTTATGTTGACACTGTTTGGGTATGACGATATAATCAGTGCTAATGAGGCAATTTTTGCATATAGATAGTCAGTGTGGATGAGGAGGTTTTTTGAATGTTCTGTACCAATTGTGGGAAAGAAGTTGCCGACAGTGCATCCTTTTGCACGGCATGCGGCGCTAAAATTGCTCGCGAACCTGCTGTTGAACAGCAGACTGTAACAAGCGCTCCGGTATCGGCAACCACACCGTCCGCAGAAGCGCAGCAATCCGCTCCGGTGACTGTTTCCGGTTCCGAATCACCCAAGAAAAAGAATAACAGCATATTCATTGCCATTGCTGCTGTTGCTGCTGTCATTATCCTTGCAGTGCTCATTTTCGGCGGAGGTGGCGGCGGATACAAGGAATACAAGGAACTGGCCCGCGCTTATTACGAGGCTGTTTACAATAAAGATGTGAACGCCATGATTAAGTTGTTTGACAAGGATGCCCAGAAGGATCTGAAGAAGGATAAGGATTTCATCAAGGAAAAACTTGAAGAAATGAAGGAAGAGATGGATGATTATTACGGCAGAGGCTGGCTCAAGGATGTTAAGCCCGGCTCCAGGGAACGCGCATCCACAAGAGGTGCATACAAGGTCGAGATAGAAATTGACGGCGAATTTCACGAATACCTTTACATCAAGAAGGATGACAAGGACAGGTACTACATACACGAAGACTATTCCGATTTCTGATCTGGTCAGGCAGCCCCCATATGGAGGGGCTTTTTATTGGCTTTGTCCTGAAAATGCGTCGTTAAAAGCAATTTGACGATTGACTTTCCAGGATCAGGTATATACAATTTTGGTAAATGCCCGCTCACGGGTGACTGATTTAATTTTAAGGAGGATTTATCATGAAGACAACCAAAAAAAGACTGACCGTGGCAGTCTCTGTGATGATGGTACTGGTTTTTGCCATCACCATGACAGGCTGCGGCGGCGGAGGCGCCAGCAGTGTTGTAAACGCATTCTTCGATGCCATTGATAAGCAGGACGTCAAGAAGTTCTATAATTGCTTCGAAGAAGATGTGGCCGAAATGCTGCGGGAATTTGTTGATGACGATATGATGAAGGATCAGCTTGAGATGCTGGATGAAATCCTGACCGATGAGTACGGCAAAAACTGGAGAAGCAAGATAAAGGTCGGCAAGGCTGAAGAAGTGGACAAGGACGGCGACGTTACATATTACGAGGTTAAGGTCACCATGGAAGATGAAGACGACTACATCCCGGTCGTCAAGATCAAAGGAAAGTATTATCTTGACCAGGATGCCATGGGAAGCTGGTTCTAAAGGATAAACCTCCCGGATTCGGGAGGTTTTTAAAATCTTTCTTCCGGGACTGCGACGGCAGGTTATTTCAAGGGAGGTATTGACACTCCCCTCTGTTGGTGATAAAATTAACCAAAAAATAATCAAGCAATGACGGAGAAAAGTAGGTATGTGTGATACCTCAGCGTGTCCAGGGAGGGGTTGCCCAGACTGAAAGCACCCTCACGCAGCCCATACCGAAGTTCGCTCCCGAGCTCATCAGCTGAAGCGGCAGTGGTAGGCTGGTGCGTCTCTCCGCGTTACTGGAGGAAGGTATCGGACCATGGTGTCCCGTACCGGATTGAGTGTACTGTCTTGCACAGTAAATTTGGGTGGTACCGCGGAAAGCTCTAAGCCTTTCGTCCCATAGGAGGACGAAGGGCTTTTTTAATACACCGTTACAGCAACGGGCCGAACCTGTATCGGCATGTCTTGGCGGAAAGAATATGGATAAGTGGAGGGGTATGAAATGGCAGGCTACTGGAACGCCGATATTGAAACCATGGACCTGGAAGCATTGAAGAAGCTTCAGGGAGAAAGGCTAAAGGCGACCATTGAAAGGGTGTACAGGAATGTGCCCTACTATGCCGAGAAGATGAAGCGCGCAGGGGTCACTCCCGATGACATCAACGGGGTTGAAGATCTGAAAAAGCTTCCGTTTACATACAAGACCGATCTGCGCGACAATTACCCGTTCGGAACTTTTGCGGTCCCCATGGATCAGGTGGTCAGGGTGCATGCTTCTTCGGGAACCACCGGCAAGATGACCGTGGTGGGGTATACGGAAAACGATATTCATACCTGGTCCGAGTGCATGGCGCGTTCGCTCACCAATGTGGGGGTGACCAGCAAGGATATCGTGCACGTCGCATACGGCTATGGCCTTTTTACCGGCGGTCTGGGGCTCCATTACGGGGCGGAAAGGGTTGGCGCGACAGTCATTCCCGTTTCGGGCGGCAATACCAGGCGCCAGGTTGAGCTCCTGAGAGATTTCAAAGCAACCGTCCTTTGCTGCACACCGTCCTATGCGCTCTATATCGCGGACGAGATGGCTGAGATGGGCGTGAAAAAGGAAGAACTCTGCCTCAGGCTAGGCATATTCGGTGCCGAACCCTGGACGGAGGAAATGCGCCAGCAGATCGAGGAGCGGCTGGGGCTTAAAGCCTATGACATCTATGGCCTGAGCGAGATCATCGGTCCGGGTGTGGCCATGGAATGCGAGGAAAAAAATGGCTTGCATATTATGGCGGATCATTTCATCCCTGAAATCATCGATCCTGTCACGGAAGAAGTGCTTCCGCCCGGTTCAAAGGGAGAACTGGTTTTCACCTGCATCACGAAGGAAGCCTTACCGCTGATCCGCTACAGAACCCGGGATCTGACCATACTGGACTGGCATAAATGTGCCTGCGGAAGGACCAGCCCAAGGATGTTCAAGGTGACGGGCCGTTCCGATGACATGCTGATCATCAGGGGTGTGAACGTATTTCCTTCCCAGGTTGAGTCTGTCCTGCTGAAATATTCCGAAGTTGAGCCCCACTACATGATCATAGTGGACCGGAAGGACAACCTGGATATCATGGAGATCCAGATCGAAGTGACCAACGGCCTGTTCTCCGACGAGGTCAGAAAGCTGGAAGCACTGGAAAGGCGTATCAGGGAAGATATTGAATCCACCCTGGGCATCAGCGCCAAGGTGCGCCTGGTTGAACACAAGACCATCCAGAGAAGCGAAGGTAAGGCAAAGCGCGTCATCGACAGGCGTCAGCTGTTCAAATAAGCCTGGCGAAGCTGCGTTTACGGTTCATCCGGCTCCTGCTCCAGGAAGGCTTTGAAGTCATCCGGGACAGGAGCTGTTATTTCTGTCAGTTTTCCCGTGCCGGGATGCTCAAAACGCAGAATTCGGGAGTGGAGGGCATGCCGGTCGGTTTGCGGTACGGGCTTGTCCGAGTAAAGCCAGTCCCCCAGGATGGGGTGGCCGCAGGCTTTGCAGTGAACCCGAATCTGGTGTGTCCGGCCTGTTTCCAGAACAAACTGGACCAGGCTCCGGTCTTTGAAAACCCTGAGGGTCCTGTAATGGGTCACGCTTCTCTCGCCGAGAGGGTGTACCCAGCGCTCCATGATGCTGCCGGGCTTTCGCTGGATGGGAAGGTCAATGGTGCCTGAGTCCGGGGAAAAACAGCCTTCCACCACACCCCAGTACTCTTTGTATACCTTGTTCTGTTTCATGAGATCGATGATTCGATCCTGTGCATGGGTATGCTTCGCAAAAAGGGTAACCCCTGAAGTGCCCCTGTCAAGACGGTTCACAGGCCTGACCTTGATGTCCAGGCCGTTCTTCAGAAAGTAGAACTGCACCGCATTGGCCAGGGTGCCGGCGGGATGGTTAAAGGTTGGATGCACGGCGATGCCGGCCGGCTTGTTGACGGCCAGGAACCAGTCATCTTCATAGAGGATATCCAGATGGCGTTCTTCCGGCACGAGCCTGTCGCCGGCCGGTTCTGTCCATACGATGCTGATCCTGTCGCCCGGTTTGACCGGATCGATGGTCCTGTATGGAACACCGTTGACCAGGATGCCCGACTGCTGCTTTAAACGCCGGATCAGGCGTGAAGAAAGCTTGAGATCCTGTTCGAGTACCCTGAGCAGTCTGACCTGACCGGTACCGTCAGGAACAATATATTCCAGGATCATGATGTCCGTTATGCCTCCAATGCCGGGAGCCTGATGAAAAATGTGCTTCCCTGGTCAATCTCTGTTACCAGGCTGATGTCGCCCCCGTATTCCCTGATGATGCCGTAAGAGATGGAAAGTCCGAGGCCTGTTCCTTTATTGACCTCCTTGGTGGTGAAAAAGGGTTCAAATATTTTGTCCCTGATCTCTTCAGGGATGCCGCCACCGGTATCCCCGATAGCGATGACCACATAGCCTGAATCCCTGTAAGTGCGTATGAACAGCTTTTTCTCCCAGTTGACAGCCCACTGCGGCGGATGGCGTGTGGCAAGGAGATGCCGGACACGTTTTTCCTGCTCATCCATCGCGTCCCTGGCATTGGTAATCATGTTCAGCAGAACCTGCTCAAGCCGGTTGCTGTCAGCCAGGACATAGGAAAGTTTTTCATCCAGGTCGATATCCAGTTTGATATTGTGGTTCTTAAGCTGCTGGCCGACAAAGTCAAAAACGTCCATGACCGAACGGTTCACATGAACCTTCGACAGGGATTCGGGCGTCTGCCTGCCGAAGGTGCGCAGGTGGGTTATGATTTTGTTGATCCGATCGATCTGAGCGGTTATGGCGTTCAGACGGTCTTCCAGCATGGCGTTTGTCAGTTTCCCCTTATGGAGGGCTCTCAACAGTCCCTGGGTGATAAGGCTGATGCCGCCAAGGGGCTGGTTGATCTCATGGGCAACACCCGTGGCCATTTCGCCCAGGGTAGCCATTTTGGCTGACTGGATGATCTGGGCATCCCTTTCTCTGAGCTCATCGGTTCTTTTCTTGACGATGCGCTCCAGATCGTCGGGAAAAGTCAGACAGAGCTTTTCCTGGACCATCTCGTCGGTGAGGTCCTCCACAACGAACAGGTGTCCCAGGATTCTGCCCGATTCCCTGAGACGTGAAGCGCTGATATAGACGGTAAGCCTTTTTCCGTCCCTGGTTGCGATAGTTGTGCGGCAGGAATAGCTGTCCGCTTCGGTATCGGGAGCCTGGTTCTCGCCAGGATTGAGGTTCTGTCCGACAGGTTTGTAGTCAATAGGGCATTCCCGTCCGATAACCTCTTCGGGGCGGAATCCGAACAGCTTTTTGGCGCCATGGTTCCATAGGATGACACGGTTGTTCCTGTCTGTCAGGATGATGGCGCTATGGCTGGGCGCATTTCGCACCAGACGGGCAATCTTTCTCAGCTGAGCTATACTGTCTCTTCTCAATGCCAAGCCCTCCGTTAATGGGTGAACTCGATACCCAGCAGGGTGATATCATCATCGGGTTTCTTGTCTTTATAGAGTTCCATCAGGTTATCGTGGATCATGCGGATGTTCTCTTCCAGGCTTTTTTCGCTGCTGCCGGAAAGGATACGCGTGATCTCGTCGGCGGCCAGAATCACGTCATCCTTCCATATTTCGATGATGCCGTCAGTGAACAGATACAGCCTGTCTCCCGGGCGTATGGTCAACCTGGCAGATTTGAAACGGGAATCCTCAAACATGCCAATGACGGTTGCTGTTGAAGAGAGGGTCTGTATTTTGCTGCCCGCAACTAGATACTGATCCACATGCCCTGCGGATATGTATTCCAGTACATGGCTTTTCCTGTCGTAAATGCCTATAAAGAGCGTGGCAAAAAGGTTCGATGCCGTATTGGCATACATCTCGCTGTTGGCATTCTCTACGATTTCCACAATGTCGGGTATCATTCCCGCGTTGCGATAAAGGTACTTGAGGTTGTTGATGGCCGATTTAAGGACCATAGTGGTTACGGCGGACAATAGCCCGTGACCGCAGACATCGAAAACATAGAAGACGATTTTATCGCCGATTTCAAAGACATCGTACATGTCCCCGCCCACGTTGTCGCAGCAGTGGTAGATGCAGGAAAGCCTGATCCCGTTCAGGTCGGGTACTTCCTTGGGAAGCATGTTCATCAGAATCTGGCGGGCGGTCTCGTTGATGTTCTGGAAAAAGAGGTTTTTCCTGACGATATCCTGATTGAGACGGCGGTTCTCGCGGATAAGGGCGGTTTTCCGGATAGCCCGTTCAAGGCACAGGATCAGCTTGTCGGCATTGACCGGCTTGTTCAGATAATCAAATGCGCCTTCCTTCATGGCCTGAATGGCGTTATCCATATCCCCGTGACCGGTGAGGATGATGATACCCAGGTCGGGGTCGATGGCCCGGATCGCCCGGATGACATCCAGCCCGGAAAGACCGGGCATCTTCATATCCGATATGACCGTATCGAAATCCCCGCTTTCGGATAATACCCGGATGCCTTCCCGACCATCGGAAGCCGTTGCGACTTCGTAGCCTTCAAGTTCCAGTATGAATTTCAGATTCTCAAGTATAATCTCTTCATCATCGATGAGCAGAATTTTTGGCAAAATAAATTCCTCCGCAGGATGTTTACTTTTTCTATATATTCATTATAATCAATACATACCCAATTTGAATGGCAATAAATGATGATATCGGGATGTTGAGGGATTGTAAGTATGGTTATCGGGATTATGAAAGTCCGTTTGTTCTCCAGTGATCCCCAGTCCCTGAAGGACAAGCGCCGGCTGGTCAAAAGCCTGGTAGAACGGCTGAAGAATAAGTTCAATATCTCGGTTGCAGAAACCGGTGATCTGGATTCCTGGAACCGCTGTGAGCTGGGGATAGCCTGCGTTTCCAATGAAGCTGCCCATGCGGACAGCATGCTTGCCACGGTCATCAGATATATAGAGAACGACGGATGGCTTGAAGTGACCGATTATTCCACAGAGCTTGTCTATATGAATGAATGAACTATGATTTGCCGAATGCATAAAATCTATGGGAACATCCAGGGGGAGCATACATGCGAAAATACCTTGCCAAGACACTGATCATCAGCCTGGCTTTCTTTACCATCAGCCTGGCGTGGAGCATTTACAACAGCTATGTGCCCGTCTTTCTGAGCGGCCTGATAAAAAGCTCAACCATTGTCGGAGCCATCATGACCATTGACAACCTGTTTGGCGTAATCTTCCAGCCCTTCTTCGGAAGGCTCAGCGACAGGACCAAAAACCGTTTTGGGCGGAGGATGCCTTTCCTGCTTGTAGGAATCCCCATATCAGCATTATTCTTTTTCTTCATACCCTGGTATGACAGGCTGGATTCCCTCTTTCCCCGGCATAACCTCAGCCTGGCCTTCATCATGGTCCTGGTCATCCTGATGAACTTCTTCATGAGCGTTTACCGGGCGCCTGCCGTGGCGCTTATGCCCGATGCCATTCCGCCCAGCCTGAGAAGCCGGGCCAACGGCATCATTGTTGCTATCGGGGGAGTTGGCACCATAATCGCCCTGACCCTCGGAGGTTCCCTCTATAAGCTGGGCAAAATCTATCCGTTCATGCTGGGTTCGGGACTTATGTTGCTCGCTTTGCTGGTGCTGGTCCTGTTTTATCGGGAGCCGGAAACTCCCTTCGCTGCCGACTCCGATGAGGAAAAGGATGGGGATGCCAGGGAGGGGGAGAGAGGAAGGAAGGGGCTGTTCAGGCCATCCCTGCTCTTTATGCTGCTTACCGTGTTTTTCTGGTTTTGTGGTTTTGAAGCCATCAACTCCTTCTTCACCTTGTTCTGCAAGGAGCGGTTCGGGATGAATCCCGGTGATGCTACCCAGATGATGGCTCCCATGGTGCTGACGTTCATGGTATGCTGCTATCCCGGCGGTGTGCTGGGAAGCAAGATGGGCAGAAAACGCGCCCTGCTTCTCGGAAATGCCCTGATCGTAGCCGCTTTTCTCGGTATCGTCCTGATTCCCGACTACACCTGGACAACCATTTCCCTGTTAATCTGCGGTGTGGGGTGGGCACTTATCAATGCCAATGCTTACCCGGCCGTGACACAGATGGCACCTGCAGGACAAACGGGGCGCTATACGGGTTACTACTATGCCTTTACCTTTGCGGCCAGTATAGCCAGTCCCATCCTGTACGGACTGGTGGCCGATTTGACGAAAAGACAGGGCTGGCTGTTTCTCTATGGCGGGGTCATGTTCTCCATCGGGCTCCTGTTCATGTTCATGGTCAGGGGAAAAGCCATTTCCGAATGAATTTCCGGATTTACAGAATGGCCCTGGGAAATTCCTGCGTTTTGATAAGATGTGATCAGGGTATACTAAGTTAATGAGGAGAGTGATGCTCATGAAAGCATGGGTTGACAAAGACGGCTGCATTTCCTGCGGCTTGTGCCCATCCATATGCCCCGATGTTTTCAGAATGGGAGATGACGACAAGGCGGAAGCTTATGTGGATCCGGTGCCTCCCGAGGCGGAGGATTCTGCCAAAGAGGCTGCGGACAGCTGTCCCGTCAGCGTCATTCATATCGAGTAGCAGAAAAGTGGCGTTGAATAACGCCACTTTTGCTTTGCCGGAATGTGAAAGGCGCCCATGGGGCGCCTTTACCTGTCAGCCTTTTCAGGCTTCCATCAAATCGTCCACATTATGATAATCCACCACATCAAATCGGGTCGGAATGTGGTCGCTGGGCGGTTTCTCCCCGGCCACCAGGTAGTTGTAGAGATAGATGATGGGATCATGTCCCTGTCCGAAGGGATCCTGACCAATAGCCGCGTAGATGATGCCGTCCCGGATGGCCTTAAAGATATCCTTGTCATGATCAAAGCATACCACTTTGGTCCTGCCTTTCAGGCCCGCCTCAACAATGGCCTGTGCTGCGCCGGTAGGCCCGCCCCCTGCCACAAAGATGCCATCTACGTTCCTGTTATTGTCAAGGAAATTCTTCACTTGCTTATAGACGGTGTCATAGGTGTCTTCCACGTTCACATACCCGATAATCTTTATCTTCCTGAAGCTCTTGAGCTGTTCGACAAAACCTTTTGTACGCAGTTCATGGATGCCGGTCTCGATTCCGGAATCCCTGCGTGCCACGAGAATATTGCCCTTTCCGTTCAGAGCCCGGGCCATCAGCCTGGCGGCTTCCACACCCTGCTGGTAGTTGTCGGGTCCGTAATAGGCCAGCCTCTTCACATCCTTGGGGAAATCATGGTTAAAGCTGATAACCGGTATTCCCCTTGCTGCAAGCCTGTTGAAGATGGGGAAGGTTTCCACAAAGAAACCGGGAGCGGCAAATGCGTCGTAACCCTGTTCAATATAATTGTTAAGGGCCTCCACGAATTCTTTTGCGGTATAGCCTGCCGGAAAACCGCGGTACTCCACGTGAACATTCTTGTCTTCAAGTTCCTTCTGGGCATAGAGGACGCCCTGGCGGACAGATACCCAGAAGGTATGGTCCAGCGGCGACATGAAAGCGATTTTGAGCTTTTTGGGGCTGGTCTTGGCGACCGGAACAATGGCTGTCCGGAACTTTCTGGTAAGGTTCTGGATGGTTGTGAGCATCTGGTTCAGCTGCAGCGTATTCTGCTTGATTTTTTCCAGTTCGGCAAGTTCTTCCTTGGTGACGGCGGCAATCTCCTGTGTCTTTTGGGATATTTCAATGGAAGCCGAGTGCAGCGCCTCACCCATGGTGTTGGTTTCCTTGGTGAAGTTGTTGATCTGGTTGATCTGGGTATAGATATCCCGCATGCCGTTGTTCAGCAAGGCGCTTTGACTGTTGATGGTATGGAAGAATTCCTTCACGGTATTGAAGGTTTCCTTGCTGTTGTTGAAGCTGGCTACGCAGCTGCTGATGCTTTCGCTGACAAAGCCGCTGTTTTTAATGATGCTTTCAACAATGGACTGAATTCTGGCAATTCCGTCCTTGGTCTTGGCGGCAAGCTGGTTGATCTCGTTGGCCACGACCGTGAATCCCTTGCTGTATTCACCGGCTTTTGAAGCCTCAACGGACGCGTTGATTCCCAGAAGCTTCAGTTGCTCACTGATGCGGATAATGAACTCGCTGACCTCTGTAATTTCCTTAATCTCGGTATTGAGCTTTTCGAAGAACTCGTAGGTGTTGTTCAGATTATCGGAGATGGTGTTGATCTGCGCGTAGAACTGGTCCATGTGTTCGGTTCCGGACCTGGTTATCCTGGCATTTTCCTCCACATAATTTTCAATGTTGCTGATATTGGTGATGATGGCATCAACCCGCTGGCTGATGTCCTCAATGCCTTCGATGGTCCTGTTGACGATCTTCAGCTGTTCCTGTGCCTTTTCGGCCACATGGTTGATATTGTCGGCGATATTCTCGTTGCCCTTGTAGCTCATCTCGATGCTCCTGGAGACCTTGTCAATGGCATCCGACAGCACGATCACATTTCCCTTGGTCAGTTCGATAAAGCTGAGCAGGTTGGATTTCATATCATTGAACGCCCTGGCCAGCACTTCGAGTCCCCGCGCCTGATCCAGCCGGATATCGCTGATGTTCAGTTCTCCGGAGGCGAGCTGCTTGGCATTGTTGTTTACGTGCTCCAGCGATGAGAAAAACTTCGAGGTGTTGAGCAGCAGAATGACGGCGGCCAAAAGGGCAAGTATGACCAGGACATGGGAATAGTTAAATGGACCGGCGGCGACCACATTACCGGATACCGCATCACCGGAAATCATCGGAATGAAGAGCAGAGCGAGAAGCAGAATGCAAATGACAGATGTGGTAATAACCGACGAGAACTTTGCAATGATAATGTGTTTTTTCTTCTGAGGTTCTCCCCCTACCATAAGCGCCTCCTTATTGATTTTGTCCTTTTCTGAATACAGAAAGATCGTTAAGTTTTACATAATTCTTCTTAATTCTATACCCAATTTTTGACCGAATGTCACAACCAACAGCAAAAAAAACGGCTGTATCGGGTATGTTGTCTTATCCTGTCATAAAAATAGTCGAAAAACGGCGGCCCGGTTTGTGGGCATACGGATAATCAAAAAGCATCCGAGATGCTGCCAACCGTTCAGGGCAAGATTTTTCCTTTGGAAAAGGGCGCATGGTTTATTCGCTGCTGCAACGGGAATGATAAGGCACGGGCAAGATACTTTTTATGAAGGAGGCATCAACATGTCACATCACCAGGAAACCATCGAATCCCTCAATCAGCTGCTGCAAGGGGAATACATGGCGGTTGAGAGTTTCAACAACTTCATATCCAGGCTGAGGGATGAAAAGGTCAGGCAAACCTTTATGGATATCCAAAAACAGCACAGAAAGAACATCGACAAGCTGGCAGGTTATATCCAGGAAATCGGCGGGAAGCCGGAAGAAAACCTTGGCCTTAAGGGAACCATGGGAGAAATCAAGGTAAACCTGGATCTGGGACCTGATGCGGATACGGCCGAGATCATCAAAAAGGCGATTGAAGGAGAGACCAGGGGCGTCAATATGGCCGAAAAGGTGCTGAGGGGAGATCTCGACGAGAAATCGCGGGATGTTGCCGGCGAGATCCTGCATGAGGACAGAAAGTCCATCCAAAAGCTGGAGAGGCTGCAATAAGCTTCAGCGTCTGCAGGCAGGATATGGCCGTGGATGATTTTATAACCTCGCTCAAAATTTATCAAACCTTTGGCAGTTTTTAACGTATACCAATTATACAAATACAAGATTGGGCGAGGTTGTTTTTATGAAGAAAAAGCAAGTCCTGATACCGATACTGCTGGCCATTGTGATCGCAGGAGGAAGCTTCGGCATCAAAACGCTGTTGGATTTGAAGACATACAGGGAGCAGGTTAACGCCATATCCATATCCGATGTCGACCTGGACAGGATAGGGGATGGGATTTATACCGGACGCCATGAGGTGTTATGGATTTCCGCTGAAGTCCGGGTGACCGTGAAAAACCACAGGATAGAGGACATTGCGCTTATTGAGCACAGAAATGGGAAGGGGAAGCCGGCAGAAGCGATCCTGTACAGGGTGCTGGCCGCCCAGTCCCTGGATGTGGATGCGGTCTCCGGTGCCACCAACAGCAGCAAGGTCATCCTCAAGGCCATAGAGAATGCGCTGAAGAAGTATTAAACGCACCGCAGACAACAGGATATGATATAATGGGAACGTGAGATAATTTCTGGTCTTTTCGTCCCAGATCGATTCAAGGAGCCGATTGGATTGAGCAAGTACATCATCATTTCCAGAAATCAGAATCAGAGCTATGGTATTTATCAGCTTGGTCCGGGATTGCACAGGATTGTCAAGAACCTCAAGGATTATTCCGACGAGCAGGAGGCCATCGGCGATCTGATTAAACTGCTGGATGGCGAGCTCACGGAACGTGACCTTGTCGGCAGCAGCTTTGAACAGGAGGTAGAAGCCGGAAAGCTTGGCAACAGGATTCTCGTCCTTGAAGCTGCGCTGAAGAGGGTTCGGCATAAGTTAAGCAAAGCAATTGACAGCGGTGTGGGGGATTTAAAGCAGGTTATCCGGGAACTCATACAGGATATTGACGGTTTGGTTGAGGGATGAATAGAAAGCAAAAAACGGATTCTGATTTCTCAGAATCCGTTTTTTATCCTGGTCGGAGTGACTGGATTTGAACCAGCGGCCTCTTGGTCCCGAACCAAGCGCTCTACCATCTGAGCCACACCCCGACGGCAACGTTCAATATTTTAGCACATTTCTTCAGCCTTAGCAATGACAAATTATGAAGTTGTAATTGCCGGCCTGTTCGTCGAATGGCCCCCCAATGCTGGGGGCAACATTAATTATATGACGGAAGCGTGCTGAATTCAAGTAAAACATCACACAAAAAGTGACCAGGCCATATGCGTACGCGTAAAAAAGCAGCATCCTGCCTTCGCCCAGGATGCCGCTTCGTGTTTGCTATGCTTCTATATAAGCCGGGTTGGTGAAGACCCGCCGGCTTACCTTTCGCATACCGCCTTCAAACCGGATCCTGAAGCTTTGCTGGTGGTGGATATCCTCGGATGAGGATCCCACCATCACGTCCAGGACGCAGTTTTCCAGCCCAAGTACATAGTCCTTGTTGTGATAGCACAGGGAGTCGAACAGGATGTCAAAGTCCACGGTAATCCGCTGCCCGTTCTTAAGGGATACCCTCTTATAAGCCTTCAGTTCCCGCTCAGGTTGCTTGACGGAGGTGTAACGCTTCCGCACATAGATCTGGATGACTTCGTCCCCGTCATAAGGCCCTTCATTGAGCACCGTCACCTTCACGCGGATGCGATCGGCTTCCTGGCTGAACTCAGCCGCCTCATATTTGAAGCGGGAATAGCTCAGGCCAAAACCAAAGGGGTACAAAGGCCTGGTGTCCATTTCAAGATAAGTGTTCCGCCAGAACTGGGTCTTGCCCGTGGCGTGCTGGGAGTAATAGACGGGAAGCTGTCCCAGGCTTTTGGGAAGGGAAACCGGCAGCCTGCCACCCGGGTTGTATTTTCCGAACAGGGCATCCGCAATGGCATCTGCCCCTTCCATGCCGGGACGCCATGCCTCGAGGATGGCGTCCATCTCCCGGCTCTCATCGCTCAGTTCCAGGGGCCTTCCGTTGCAGAGCACCAGGATGATAGGCTTTCCGAGCTTTTTCAGCTCCTTCAACAGGGCTTTCTGCTCCCTGGAAAGGCCGATCTCCACCCGATCCACCGATTCCCCGCTGTCGTTTTCATAGCCGATGCCACTGGTGTCTCCGCATACGGCGATAACCACATCGGCTTTCGAAGCGGCTTCCACCGCTTCATCGATGGCGAAGAAACCGGGATCATGGTTATAGTCGGTGGTATCTTTAAGGCCGGGCGCCAGGTAAACCCGGGTGTCCGGGCCTACCCGTTCAAAAATTGCCTGGTATACGGTTTTGATGTCATGGTACAAATCTTCAAACCGGGTATCCTTCCGCTTCAGAAAGACGGATGTTGGGATGATCTCCCCTTCTACGGTTTCCGAAAGGTGGTACATGTATTCGATGTGGGAGGGATAGGCGTAATCGCTGTAGGCGAACTCCTTTTTGTCTGCCAGGGGACCCACAACTGCAATGCTGCGGATGTCGGAGGACAGGGGTAGGATATTGTTCCGGTTCTTCAGCAGGGTCAGGGACTGACGGGCCATTTTGGCGGCAATATCCCTGTGGGCCCTGCAGCAGACAGTTTCCCGGACGCGGCTGACATCCACATAGGGATTGTCGAACAAACCAAGGCGGAACTTGAGGGACAGGATCTTGGATACTGCCGCGTCGATGATGGATAGGTCGATTCGGCCATTGTCAACCAGCGGTTTCAGGTTATCCTTCAGGCTGTGCTCCAGGAGCTCCAACTGGATGCCTGTCTTAAGTGCCAGTTCGATGGCCTCATCCAGGGTCTCGCAATAATCATGGAACTCCTTAACCAGTTCTATGCCGCTGCCGTCCGACATCAAAAGCCCGTCAAAGCCAAGCCTGTTTCTCAGAATGTCCACCAGGAGTTCCTCCGAGACATGGCAGGGGATATCATGCCACTCATGGTAGGCGGCCATGACGCAGGCTGCTTTTGCTTCGCGGATGGCTGCCTCGAAAGGAACCGCATAGCTGTCCAGAATTTCTCTTTTGGTAGCATGGATGGGGGCGCAGTTTCGGCCGCCATCGCTGATGCCCTGGGCCACAAAATGCTTCAGGGTGGCTGCGATGCCCCGGCTCAGGGAATCGGACTGAAGCCCTTTGGTGTAAGCCATGCCGCATTGGGTGACCAGGTAAACATCCTCACCATAGGACTCCTCATAACGGCCAAAGCGGTGATCCCGGACCACGTCCACCACGGGTGCCAGGGCCAGGCGTTCGCCCGTTGAGAGCATTTCCTCCCGCACGGCATTTCCCATTTCCCAAACCAGTTCCTCGTTAAACATGGCGCCGGCGCCAATATTCTGCGGGAACACCGTATGATCCCGGCTCAGGACGCCTGAAGTGGCTTCTGTGATGAACAGGGCAGGGGTGCCCAGCCGTGTATCTTCTATGAGATGCTTCTGGATCCGGTTGATAAGGGTGGCCATCTCGGCGGGTTTCAATTCGGTTTCGCCGCCGATGCGGTTGATGTAGCCGCAGCCATACTGCAGGCTGACCGATGCCTTTTCCCCGGAAAAGGTCAAGGTATGGCGGTCGGTTATCACGTCGAGCAGGTTAACCCAGGTCATCTGGGCTATCTTCTCATCCAGGGTCATTCTGGACAGTAAATCCTTTACGCGATCTTCCACGGGCTTTGTCGGGTCCTTGTAAATCATGTGCAACGTCCTCCGTTTGTGTTTTGAGGTTTTCGGATGGATAAGGCATCAGCGGGAAATATTTGGCTGATGGCTTCTGATTCCATCATACAGGCATGATTAATAAAAGTAAAATACAAACTGAATATAAATTATTCAAATTATACAAATGCCTATTGCAATCAGGCATAATATCGAGTAGACTTAATAATGTCAGATTAAAAAGTGTTGGAGGTGGGGTAACCATGGCATATCTTCTTGGAATCGACATCGGTACATCAGGTACCAAGACGGTTCTGTTTGATGAAAAGGGAACGACAATCGCAAGTGACACCCAGGAATACCCGCTTTATCAGCCCAAAAACGGTTGGGCGGAGCAGGATCCGGAAGACTGGTGGAAAGCAACATGCGACTCTACCCGGAATGTTCTTGCCAAGAGCGGGGTTGATCCCAGGGATATCAAGGGTATAGGCCTTTCCGGTCAGATGCACGGCCTGGTGCTTCTGGACAGGGATAACAAGGTCCTGAGAAGATCCATCATCTGGTGTGACCAGAGAAGCGCGCTGGAATGTGAGCAGATTACCTCAATTGTCGGGGCGGAGCGCCTGATTGAGATCACTGCCAATCCTGCCCTCACTGGTTTCACGGCTTCCAAGATCAAATGGGTCATGAACAATGAGCCAGAAATCTATGAAAAGGCGCGCAAGATACTGCTTCCCAAGGACTACATCCGTTTCTGCCTGACCGGGGAGTACGCCACCGAGGTATCGGATGCCAGCGGTATGCAGCTTTTGGATGTGCCAAACCGCAAATGGAGCGATGAGATCCTGGAGAAGCTCGGGATCGACAAGGACATGCTGGGCAAGGTTTACGAGTCCCCGGAGGTAACCGGAAGGGTTACCAAGAAAGCGGCTGAACTTACCGGCCTGGCCGAGGGCACCATTGTTGTCGGCGGCGGCGGCGACCAGGCTGCCGGAGCTGTTGGAAACGGAATCGTCAAGCCTGGCATCATTTCGTCAACCATAGGAACATCCGGTGTGGTCTTTGCCTATACCGACAAGGTGAGCATCGATCCCAAGGGCCGTGTTCATACCTTCTGCCATGCGGTTCCCAACACCTGGCACATCATGGGCGTGACGCAGGGTGCCGGACTGTCCCTGCAGTGGTTCAGGAACAATTTCTGCCATGAAGAGATTTCTTCCGCAGGTCTTTTGGATGTAGACCCGTACTACCTGATTGATAAAGCTGCCGAAAAGGTAGCTGTTGGAGCCGGTGGCCTGCTTTACCTGCCCTACCTGATGGGCGAACGGACACCCCACCTTGATCCTGATTGCAGAGGCGTCTTCTTCGGCATCTCCGCTAAGCACACCAAGCGCGAATTCCTGCGGGCTGTGATGGAAGGCGTGGCATACAGCCTTAAGAACTGCCTGGATATCATCAAGGAGATGGGCATTGGCATCAATGAGGTCCGTGCCTCCGGCGGCGGCGGAAAGAGCCCGCTGTGGCGGCAGATACAGGCCGATCTCTTCGGAACGCCCATCTGCACCATCAACTCCAGCGAAGGTCCCGCTTTGGGTGCCGCGCTTCTCGCCGGTGTAGGCGCGGGCGTGTACAAGAGTGTTCCCGAGGCCTGCGACCAGACCATCAAAGTGGTGACACGCCAGGATTACAATGCGGACAACCATAAGACCTACCAGGAATTCTACAAGCTGTACAACAGCATTTACGAGTCGCTTAAAAATGACTTCAAAACCTTGGCAAAGCTCAACCAGAACTGATTGATTTAGAAGGTGGATTCGTTGAGGGAACCTAAGACCGGCAACAATAAATACCTGAAAGAACTGAATCAGGCTACCATACTGGATCTCATCAGGACCACGGCGGGCATTTCACGAAAGGCCCTGGCTGATCGCACCGGTCTGTCGGCCACTGCCACGGGGGCCATTGTGAAAGAGCTTCTGGGAGCCGAGTTCATCAGGGAGGTCGGCGAGGGGAAATCCTCCGGCGGCCGAAAGCCGGTCATGCTGGAGCTGAATCCCGATTCCTACTATGCCTTCGGCTTCGATATCGACATGCGGTTCATCTATGCCGTGGTACTGGACATCACCGGGAAGATCCATTATGAGGAGAAATGGGAAAACAAGTCGTCCCTTACGCCTGAGGAAGCGGTCAGGCAGATCCGGCGGATCTTTGATACCGTGGTGTCAAACCTGAAACTCAGAAAGGAAAGGATTCTGGGTGTCGGCGTATCCATCCCGGGAATGCTGGACATAACGACTAGGAAGATTTATCTTGCGCCGAACCTGGGATGGTCCGATGTGGATATCAGGGAAGGCCTAAGCCAGGAGCTGGATGTGCCGGTCTACCTCGACAACGAAGCCATGTGTTCGGCCTTCTGCGAAAACTGGCTGGGTATATGCAGGGGTGTTGAAGATTTTATCTGCATCAATATTGAATCGGGTATTGGCGCGGGTATCTTCGTACGGGGAAAGATATATCGCGGATATACCGGAAGCGCGGGAGAGGTGGGACACATTTCCGTGGATGAAAATGGTCCCAGGTGTAAATGCGGCAATGTGGGCTGCCTTGAGACCATGGCTTCCATCAGCGCCATGGCCCAGAAGTACAGGGAACTGGTGGGCGAAACCTGTCCCGCCGTTTCTGAGAACACCATCGACCAGAACTTTGAGGCGCTCCTGAAAGGGGCGCTGGAAGGAGAACCGGCATGCCTGCGGATCTTCAGGACAGCTGCGGTAAGCCTTGGCAAAGCCATTGGCTATCTGATCAATGCCTTTAACCCGCAGACCATTGTTTTGGGCAAGAAATTTCCGCAATATGCCGGACTGGTGTTGGATGACATCGCCAAATTGGCCGCGAGGACGGCGCTGGCGCACCTGGCCGAGAGCTGTACCATCGTTCCTTCCAGCTTCGGAGAAAACTCTTCCGCCCTGGGAGCCGCCATCATCCCGATTCGCAAGCTTTTTGGGAAATAGTTCATTCATTGAACCATTTTCAATTCAAATAAGGAGGTAACCATTATGTCAGAGTTTTTCAAAGGTATCGGCAAGATACAGTATGAGGGACCCGAATCCAAGAATCCGTTGGCGTTTAAGTATTACAACCCGGACGAAGTTGTTTTCGGCAAGCCCATGAAGGAGCATCTGCGCTTTGCTGTTGCTTACTGGCACACATTCCAGGCCAGGGGCGCCGATATGTTCGGTGCCAGCACAGCCCAGAGGCCCTGGGATCACATCACTGATCCGATGGATTTGGCACTTGCCAAGGTGGACGCCAACTTTGAATTCTGTGAAAAGCTGGGCGTTCCGTTCTTCTGCTTCCACGACAGGGACATCGCTCCGGAAGCCGATACGCTCCAGGAGACCAACAAGCGCCTGGACAAGGTGGTTGAAAAGATTAAGGATCGTATGAAGGACAGCGAAGTGAAACTTCTCTGGGGTACCACCAACGCTTTCAGCCATCCCAGGTTTGCCCATGGCGCATCCACATCCTGCCATGCTGACGTTTTTGCTTATGCGGCATCCCAGGTGAAGAAGGCCATGGAAATCACCAAGGAACTGGGCGGCCAGAACTATGTGTTCTGGGGCGGCCGCGAAGGCTATGAGACCCTGCTCAACACCGACATGAAGCTGGAACTGGACAACCTGGCCCGTTTCCTGCAAATGGCCGTGGATTATGCCAAGGAAATCGGCTTTACCGGCCAGCTCCTGATTGAGCCCAAGCCGAAGGAACCCACCAAGCATCAGTATGACTTCGATGCGGCCACAGTTATCGGCTTCCTGAAGAGCTATGGCCTGGATCCCTATTTCAAGCTCAACATCGAGGCCAACCATGCAACCCTTGCCATGCATACTTTCCAGCATGATCTGAGGGTGGCCAGAATCAACAACATGCTCGGTAGCATCGACGCCAACCAGGGCGACATGCTGCTTGGCTGGGACACCGACCAGTTCCCGACCAACCTCTATGACACCACCCTGGCCATGTACGAAGTGCTCATGGCCGGCGGATTCACAACAGGCGGTCTCAACTTCGACGCCAAGGTCCGCAGGGTATCCTTCGAGCCCGTCGATCTGTTCTATGGCCATATCGCCGGAATGGATTCCTTCGCAAGGGGACTCAAGGTTGCCGCAAGGCTCATCGAGGACCGCGTGTTCGAGGACTTCATCGCGAAGCGTTATGCAAGCTACACCACCGGCATCGGCAAGGACATCGTGGAAGGCAAGGTGGGCTTCAAGGAACTGGAAGCCTACACCCTCAAGAACGGCGAGCCGAAGCTGGAATCCGGACGCCAGGAGATGCTGGAAGCCATCTTCAACCAGTACCTGCTGGAGACCAAATAATTCGGAGCTTAAAACCAAAGGAGCCGCAAGCTTTGCGGCTCCTTTTTATACATACCCAAATTGCGCGGGCTGGTTGAATCAAAGATCTCTGTGGGTGAAGCGGCGCTTACCGGAAGCATAGTCGGCCACCAGATGCCCGTCGCCAATCACCTTGTATTTGTAGGTAACCAGTCCGTCCAGACCGACGGGACCGCGGGCGTGAATCTTGTTGGTGCTGATGCCTACCTCGGCACCAAAGCCATATCGGAAGCCGTCGCTGAACCGGGTGGAGCAATTGGCGAATACATTTCCGGAATCCACGTATTCCAGGAACCGGTTGATGCTTTCCTGGCTCTGCGAAACGATAGCATCGGTATGACCGGAACCATAGGTGTTGATATGTTCAATGGCCTCATCCAGGGAATCCACAATCCTTATGGACAGCACATAATCCAGGTATTCAGTCTTCCAGTCTTCTTCGGTGGCCTCCTTGCATGAGATGATGCCGCGGGTTCTTTCGCAGCCCCTGATCTCCACCGATTTTGTCTCCAGGGCTTGCTTCAGGGCAGGCAATACTTTTTCTGCCGCATCCTTATGAACGAGCAGGGTTTCCAGTGCATTGCACACGGCCACATACTGGGTCTTGGAATCCACCACGATGTCCACGGCGCGGCTCACGTCCGCGTCCTTGTCAATATAAACATGGCAGATACCGTCGGCATGCCCCAGAACGGGAATACGTGAATGATCCATGATGTAGCGGACAAATTCGTTGGAACCACGGGGGATGATCAGGTCCACATATTCATCGAGGGCAAGCATTTCGTTAACCTCGTCCCGGCTTTCCAGAAGATTGATCCAGTTTTCCGGCATGCCGGCTTCAAGGGATGCCTCGGAAATGACCTGTGTCAGTATCCGGTTGGTCAGCGAGGCTTCACGGCCGCCCTTCAGGAGAACGGCGTTTCCGCTCTTTAAGCAAAGGGTGGATATCTGGACCAGCGCATCGGGCCTGGATTCGAAAATGATGCCGATCACGCCGATGGGGCAGCTCACCCTGTAGAGCCTGAGACCGTCATCCAGTTCCCGTGCCAGAAGGGTTTTGCCCACCGGATCCTCAAGGCCGATCAGGCTGTGGATGCCCTCCACCACGCCGTTGAGCTTCTGCTCGTCGAACTTAAGTCTCTTGAGAAGCGGGGCGGCCAGGTTTTCGGCAGTGCTTCTCTCCATATCCTGCCTGTTGGCCTCAAGGATTTCTTCCTTTCTGGCAAGCAGCGCGTCAGCGATCTTTTTCAAAGCGCTGTTCTTCAATTCCGTGGAGACTCCCTGCATCAGGATGGAAGCCTTTTTTGCCTGTATGGCCATTGTTCTGGTATCCATTGATATCCCTCACCATGTCCTTTTTTATGAACATAAATAAACCCAAGATAAAGTATCATCGGCTAACAAATTAGTATTATCATACCATGAAATGGGCATGAAGGGAATAGGAACGGCAGGCCGGACCATAACCCGGATAATATCGGTATGATCTGCTGTAAAGACTTTCTTGACGAGACTATAGGATACTTATAAAATATGATTTGTATCTTTTTCGGAATAATATGATCGACATACGTTAAGGCAGGTATCCAATTCAAATGGCAGAAGCAGAACTGATGAAAGAAATTGAACGCAGGCGAACCTTTGCCATCATATCCCACCCGGACGCCGGTAAGACCACGTTAACCGAGAAGCTGCTCCTCTATGGAGGAGCCATCCACATGGCCGGCTCGGTCAAGGCGAGGAAGGCCGCCCGGCATGCGGTATCGGACTGGATGGAGATAGAAAAGCAGCGCGGTATTTCGGTTACTTCCAGCGTGATGCAGTTCCAGTACCAGGGCTACTGCATCAATATCCTGGATACGCCGGGCCACCAGGATTTCAGTGAGGACACCTACCGTACCCTGGTTGCGGCCGACAGCGCCGTGATGCTCCTGGACGGCGCAAAGGGTGTTGAGGCGCAGACCATCAAGCTGTTCCACGTCTGCCGGATGAGGCAGATTCCGATTTTCACATTCATCAATAAGATGGACCGGGCCAGCAAGGACCCCTTTTCGCTGATGCAGGAACTTGAAGACGTTTTGGGTATCCGTTCCTATCCCATCAACTGGCCCATAGGCACGGACGGTGATTTCAAGGGTGTATACAACAGGCAGCTCCGCCAGATAGAGCTCTTTTACGGGGACCAGTCCCATGGACAGGCCATCGTAAGCTCCACCAGGGGAACGGTTGACGATCCGGTCTTTAAGGAGCTTCTTGGAGAGCCCTATTATTCCAGGCTGGTGGAGGAGATAGAGCTTCTGGATATGGCCGGGGACGAATTCGACCTGGGTAAGGTTTTAAAGGGCGAGTTGACCCCTGTGTTCTTTGGAAGTGCCATGACAAACTTTGGTGTGGGCCCGTTCCTGGAGGATTTCCTGAAAATGGCTCCGCCGCCCGGCCCCCGCGCCTTCGGTGAGCAAATCATCAGCCCGGAAGATCCGAATTTTACCGGCTTCGTGTTCAAGATCCAGGCCAACATGAATCCCAACCACAGGGACAGGATTGCCTTCATGCGGATCTGCTCCGGCGTATTCCGGCGCGGTATGCAGGTGCACCACAGCGGTTCGGAAAAACCCGTACGCCTGGCACAGCCCCAGCAGCTTATGGCTCAGGAGCGTGAATCCATTGAAGTTGCCTATCCGGGTGACATAATAGGTCTTTTCGATCCGGGCATATTCCGGATCAGCGATACCCTGAGCACAACGCCTGGCCTGACCTTTACGGGCATTCCCAGCTTCCCGGCAGAGCATTTTGCCCGGGTATCGGCCAAAGATACCATGAAGCGCAAGCAGTTCCTCAAGGGGATCACGCAGCTGGCCCAGGAAGGTGCTATTCAGGTTTACAAGCAGCCTGACATAGGCGTTGAAGAGTTTGTGGTGGGCGCGGTCGGCGTGCTGCAGTTTGAGGTGCTTGAATACAGGCTGAAGAACGAGTATTCGGTGGATCTGAAGATCCAGCGGCTACCCCACCGCCATGCCCGATGGATCGTGTCGTCACCGGCAGAGCCTGATCAATTGAACCTGACCTCGTCCACCATGCTTGTCCATGACGGTCGGGGTAACCCTGTGCTTTTGTTTGAAAATGAGTGGTCGGTAAACTGGGCCAGGGACAAGAACAAGGGGCTGGAACTGAGCGATATCTCGCCGTGAGGATGAGCATGAGTAGTATCATCATATAAAGGAATCATTGCAAGGAAACGCCGGGCTTTTGTGCCCGGCTTTCGTTTGTTACACATCTGCGACGGTATAATAAAAGGGACGGAACACTCACACCCATTGAGAGGCAACCGTCCCTTTATCATGCATATTCGGAACGCATTTTGACTACAGTTGATGGACCTCGTCCGGAGTCATGACGTTCACACCTGCGCCCGTAAGAATGTCGACTGCCTTCCTGAGATCTTCAACCTTGATGACCACATTGGCCATTCCCGCTCTGGAGCTTCCCGTAAAGGCATACATGTACTCGATGCTGATGTTGTTTTCCTCAAGTATGGCCAGTACACGGGCAAGGCTTCCGGGAGTATCGTCGATGGTGATGCCGATCACATCTGCTATTCCCACGGAAAAACCTTCTTTTTTCAGAATGCCTGCCGCACTGACGGGATCATTGACAATAAGCCTCAGGATGCCGTATTCTGCGGTATCGGCGATGGACAGGGCACGGATGTTGATCCCTGCGTTTGCCAGTACCCTGGTCACTTCGGCCAGTCTGCCTGATTGGTTTTCAAGGAAAATGGTCAACTGCTGGATGAGCATGCATATCACTCCCCCGACTTGATTATCCGGGATGAATCGCTTTTAATCCATGACCACCGGACACAATCATTTTACCACACTTTGCTGGTTATATAACAGCCTGCGGCCTGTCAGGGGAGAAGAAGGATCTGACCTTCATGGATAATCCATGAAGAGAGCTGATTGATCTGGCGGATTCTGTATATGTTATCCCGGATGTCACCTGTGCAATGCTGCTGGGCTATTTCCCAAAGGGTGTCGCCCTTTTGCACCCTGATCATTTTTGGAGCCTGCGGTTTATCGGAAACGGCACCTGCGCTGATAATCATGCCGGCAAGGTAAAAAGCAGCGAAAACCAATACCAGGAAAGCGAAAAATCTTTTTTTGTTGGTCAGCCTGTAATGCTTCAGCATACCATCACCTCGACTGAACACATGTTCTTTTATGGGATATTTTAGCGAACAACTGTTCGGATGTCAAGACAAAATCGAACATTTGTTTGACAATCATCGCAGCATTATATATAATCTAGATAACCGGGTGTTATGCCTGTATTTACCTTTGAACTGACGGAGGGAATGGGAATGCGTCGTCGTGATCCGGACAAACAGCAGCAAATTCTTG
>ENA-UPAD01000192-UPAD01000192.1-bioreactor-metagenome-genome-assembly--contig:-NODE-192-length-95103-cov-13.458074_pt1 | contig 95103 bp, 99 predicted proteins | sample MGYA00238179_ERZ772710 | MGnify/ENA primary metagenome ERZ772710 (study PRJEB29004, sample SAMN07631245) | bioreactor metagenome | isolation source: Switchgrass digestor | place: USA: Dartmouth...
TTTTCATTGAGTAATTATCATTCATTTGTTATGACATTTTCCCTGACTATTGACAGGGTATCATTTTACGCCATACTACATTCGTAATTTATAAAAATTTCTCTTAGCAAGCGGTGCAAAGTCCATATGCTAATGAGACATTGCTGGCATGTAACGATCCATTACGCTTAAATAGATACGGGAGTTTGACAGTTGCGGCTAAAGAAAATGCTTATAAGCCCCGGAATTAAGCAATTTCTTTGTCAAATTTGGTACTTAAAAAAATCGTAATTTATCGTATTTTATGCCTCTTATAACTAAATTAAACTTTATACTTTACAACATAATAGAAATAGTATAAACTATTGCCAATAGCGATTTCATCGTCTTTGTAGGAGTTAATAAAACATTACGCATTTTTTTGCAAATCTTAAATAACCGAAAATCGCTATTTAAAGGCCTTTATAATACTTTTCTGCCTTCTCAACTGTCAAATTCAGGATTATAGCATATACTTTATATACACGCAAGGGTATCATTTTACGCCATACTACATTCGTAATTTATAAAAATTTCTCTTAGCAAGCGGTGCAAAGTCCATATGCTAATGAGACATTGCTGGCATGTAACGATCCATTACGCTTAAATAGATATAACGCCCGCGATTCGCGTTCATGCTCAAGCAGGCTGCCTTCAGCTACGCCTATTTAAGCTTCATTCACCGAGTATACATACGCAATATTTCAAGGCATATTATAGCTTTGTACCGCTTACATACACACTATAATATAAATTACGAACTAAAGTTATCATACTGTGCCTGATTTTTAGTGTATATTTACAACAATTCACATATTATACTAAATTTAGCATTTAAAGTATCATGTGGTTGTAATATGTGAACATCTTGGTTTGTGTTCATAGAATCAGGTCGAGCCATCCATGGTTCGATGCATACAAAATCCTTATCCTTTAGTGACCATATTACAACGTATTTAAACATCTCATCATATTTTAACGATATAGACCAACCATCAGCTTTATTTGACATAGAAACACCGCCTGCATGTGCATCTAGTAAGATTATGTTTACTTCTGGACTATGGAAATCAATATTGAAAGGTTCTTTTACATCTTCTAATTGTCCTGTTATAGAGTTCCAAAAGTGTAACGCTCCTGTATCAAATTCAAGTTTAGTCTTGTCGCTTGTATAAAAGTAAGGATGAAATCCAGCATAAAATGGCATATTCATGTTACTGTCATTTATGTAACTTTGATATATAGTGAGACCTTCTTTTGTTAACATATATCGGTAGATCAAACGAAAATCGAAAGGATATGATTTTTCCATATCCTGGTTAGAATAAAGACATAAAGTAAGATCAACACCATATTTACCTACAAAACTATCGACTACATCCCATTTATACTTCCTGGCAAGGCCATGCTGTGGTATGGTATATGATATTCCGTTGATTTTATAACTTTCATCATGTAGCCAACCGCATATAGGAAATAAAATTGGAATGCCGCCTCTTATGTTTTTTGATGGATCGTATAACGTTTCTGGTTCAAGATATAATATCATTTTCTCTTTATAAAAGAAACTAGTTATTATTCCACCACGTTCTGGTACCACCTTTATAAAAGTATCTTCATTACCTAATTTATACGTTTCAAATACATCGATGTATCGTTCTATGCTATACATCAACATCAGTCCTCCTTTGGTTTTCAACTAATCTATAGTTATTACGGTAATTGATAAAAACGTTTTTAAGCACCTGGTAGACATTTCTTTGAAAGTATTTATATAATCTCAATGTTCATTATATCATAGCAATGGTTAAATGACAAAGTAAAGCCGATGCTAATGCATCGGCTTTACTTTGTCATTTAACTTATTAGGGAAGGGATATTGATGTTTGTTGTTTATTTAGAAATTATGATGCCTTTGTACCACTTCCGGTATCAGACGACTTACTAACTAATGGTGTTATAACATATTTCCATACTAAATCTAGAACTATAGCACCTATAATGCCACCTACTATATTGTATCCATTAATTAATGCCCAATCGCCAAATACTAAGTCGCCTAACCATGCACCTATGAGATCAACTATCAATAATGCCCAATATCCAAGGAACGATTTTTTAGATTTTAACACTACAAAATTAGACAATAACGATATTACTAAGCCAACTATAACCAACCAAACCCAATACATAACTCACACCTCCTTTTAACATTTTCCCTTCCCCTTAATTTTATTTCCAATTATTATTATAAAAATCTGTTTTTTAATTTCAACATAAAAATTTGATAAAATTTTTATAAATCATTTACAATTTTTTTACGTGTTATTTTGTTGCATAATGTGGTATAATAATAAAAAACATAAAGGAGGTTTTTGCCTTGTTATTACGTAATCGTGATGATATAAAGAATGCCGTATATAAAGCGGTAGAAGAAGTCAAGATAACTGATGTGCATACACATCTTTACCCTCCGTCTTTTGGAGACATGCTTTTATGGGGAATAGATGAACTATTAAACTATCATTATCTTGTGGCGGAAACTATGCGGTGGACTAATATGGATTATGAAGAGTTTTGGAACATGTCCAAAAAGCAGCAAGCTAATTTGATTTGGGATAGGTTATTTATACAACATTCACCTTATAGCGAAGCATGTAGAGGAGTGCTGACGGTGTTAAATAAGTTAGGTCTCAATGTCAGTAGCAGAAACTTAGACGATTATAGAAAATTTTTTTCAAGTATAAGCGTAGAGCAGTACACTGATAAAGTTTTCGAAACTGCAAATATAAAAGCTGTTGTTATGACAAATGATCCTTTCAATGAGATAGAGCGTAATAAATGGATCGAAGAATTAAATAATGATAATCGTTTTAAAGGAGCTCTTCGATTAGATATATTGCTTAACTCTTGGCCACAGGCATGTGAGCAAATGAGAAAATGGGGTTATTCTGTAGAAGAGAATCTTGATGGTCCTACGTTTGAGGAAATAAAGCGGTTTTTAAAAGAGTGGTTAGATAGAATGCATGCCGTATACATGGCAGCATCTCTTCCATATGATTTTATAATGCCGGAAAATTCTTATAGAGCAAAAATAATAGAAAATTGTGTGTTACCAGTTGCTGTGGATAAGAATAAGCCATTCGCTATGATGATAGGGGTTAATCGCCAGGTAAACCCTGCGTTAAAAGATGCCGGAGATGCGGTTTGTAAAGCGGATATAAACTCGGTTATATATTTATGTGCTAAATATCCACATAACAAGTTTATGGTTACTATGCTGTCACGGGAAAACCAACACGAGCTTACTGTAGCAGCACGTAAATTCAGGAATCTCATGCCTTTTGGTTGTTGGTGGTTTTTAAATAATCCTAGTTTGGTAGATGAAATAACGCGTATGAGATGTGAATTGTTGGGAGTAAGCTTTATACCGCAGCATTCCGATGCTAGAGTATTAGATCAATTAATTTATAAATGGGCACATTCACGTCGTGTTATAGCTGATGTTTTAGTAGATAAATATGATGATTTATCAAAAAGTGGGTGGGAAATAGATGATATAGAAATAAATCGTGATGTAAATAGCTTATTAAATGAAAATTTCTGGGGTTTCATAGATATGAAATTATAGTTTGGTCGTTTTATACACTTAAAAAAATAGTTGTTCCTTTGCAAAGGAACAACTATTTTTTTAAGTGTGATTAAATGATATAATATCTTCAATGCTATGCTTCTGGCAAAAAATTATACATTGAGAACTATAACGCAGAATATATAATGAATTTATGGAGGTAAAAATGGATTTATTGCCAAAAAGAGAAGATGTAAGTGATAAATATAAATGGAAGTTAGAAGATATATATCCTTCAGATGAAGCATGGGAAATTGACTATAAAAGGTTAAAAGGTATTATTCCGGCTATATTAGAGTATAAAGGGCGCCTTAATTCTGCCAGAAATCTATGTGCTGCTTTTAAGTTATGCGATGAGATAAATGAGACACTAGAGGCACTCTTTACCTATGCGCGTATGCGTCGCGATGAAGATAATACTAATCCAAAATATCAAGCATTAGCAGATAGAGCAATGAATTTGCTAGTAGATGTGAAAAGCGCTTTATCCTTTATTATACCTGAGGTACTTTCATTATCTTATGATGAGATTTATAACTATTTTGAAGAGGAACCAGCACTGAGGTTATATGAACATTATATAAATGATATAATGCGTAGGAAAAGCCATGTGCTTTCTGCAGATGAAGAAGATATATTAGCTCGAACTGCTGAAATATCAGAAGCACCAGATTTAATATTTACTATGTTAAATGATGCTGATATAAAATTTCCTTTTGTCAAAAATGAAAACGGAGACGAGGTAGAGCTTACAAAGGGTCGATATATTCAATTTATGGAAAGCCAAAACCAAGATGTTCGAAAAGAAGCTTTTGAAGCATTATATGATACTTATACCTCTTTTAAGAATACTTTATCTGGCACTTTGGGGTCTAATATAAAAAAAGATATATTTTTTAGCAATGTACGTAAATATCCGTCATCATTAGCTGCGTCTTTAGATGATGAAAATATACCTATTTCGGTATACGATAACTTAATAAATACGATAAATGATAATTTAAATCTTATGCATCGCTATGTTGGGCTAAAGAAAAAAGTACTCAATTTAGATGAGCTGCATATGTATGATTTATATGTGCCTCTAATATCAAACGTAAAAATAAAAGTTACTTATGAAGAAGCTGTTTCTGAAGTATTGAACGGTCTTGCACCGCTAGGCGAAGAATATTTAGAAGTACTTAAACGCGGTTTTGAAAACAGATGGATCGATGTTTATGAGAATAGAGGTAAAACTAGCGGCGCTTATTCTTGGGGGTGTTATGGAGTTCATCCATTTGTATTGCTTAATTTTCAAGGCACGCTAGATGATATTTTTACGATAGCTCATGAAATGGGGCACTCTTTACATACCTACTATTCGTCATCTTCGCAACCTTATATTTATTCTCAATACACAATATTTGTAGCTGAAGTGGCATCTACTCTAAATGAATTGCTACTAATGAATTACATGTTGAATAATGTAAATGATCAGAATATGAAGCTTTATCTTATAAACCATTATCTTGAAGAATTTCGTACTACCGTATATAGACAGACCATGTTTGCTGAATTTGAGAAAATTATACATGAACAAGCCGAAAACGGCTATTCATTAACTGCGGATAATATGTCGCATATATATTACGACTTAAATTTAAAATATCATGGGCATGACATTGTTATAGATGATAAAATAGCTATTGAGTGGGCGCGCATACCACATTTTTATAATAGTTTTTATGTTTATAAATATGCTGTCGGTTTTGCTGCGGCAGCAGCTTTATCTCAGAATATATTACAAGAAGGCCAATCGGCTGTTGATAGATACATAACATTTTTAAAAAGTGGAAGTATGGATTATCCGTTAGAATTATTAAAAAAAGCAGGTGTGGATATGACATCATCCGAGCCTATTGAAGCAGCGTTAGATGTTTTTAGGAACCTTTTAAAACAAATGGAAGACATTATATCTAAATAGGAGGGACAGATAATTGCTTTTGTTAAAAGCTCTTATAATGGGTATAGTAGAGGGTATAACTGAGTTTTTGCCAGTTTCTTCTACTGGTCATCTCATAATAGTAGGAGACCTTATAGGTTTTAATGATGGACGCTTTTCTACTATGTTTGAAATAGTAATTCAGTTAGGTGCTATATTGGCAATAATATTCTATTATAGAAAAAAGATATTAAAGTCATTAAGGCATTTAAAACCTGGACAATGGGGATTCAAGCTGTGGTCGAGAATAATAATAGCGTTTCTACCGTCTGCGGTTATAGGATTATTAGTAAATGATTATGTAGAAGCTCATTTGTTTTCTTCTTTAACGGTGGCAATAGCTTTGATAGTTGGCGCCGTTCTTATGTTATTAGTAGAGCAAATTTTTTGGAATTATAGTATTGATGATATGGATAAAATTAATTTTAAACAAGCCTTGCTTATCGGCGTAGTTCAGTGCCTATCTCTTTTTCCTGGGATGTCACGCTCAGCTTCTACAATCATGGGAGGAATGATAGCTGGCATGTCAGTAAAAGCTGCAGCTGAATTTTCCTTTTTCCTTGCTATGCCTACGATGGTAGCCGCTACAGGATATTCCTTTTTAAAAAGTTTCAATGCAATCTCTGCGACAGAATGGCTTGCTTTAGGCCTAGGATTCATAATGGCATTTATAGTGGCGCTTATAGTTGTGGATAAGTTTTTGTCGTATTTAAGTAAACATCGTCTTATACCTTTTGCTTATTATAGATTAATTATTGGGACTTTAATGATAATATTATCAATTGCTGGTATAGTAAAGTAAATATGATAAATTTATACTGATATAAATTTATCAATTATCTAGACTTTTTGTATTAGTTATTCTATAATTATCAGTATAAAGCAGATAATTTTATAGGAGATGAGTTATGAATTTAGATCGAGTAGCAAATGTATTAAATGCTGAAATTTTGCTAAAGAGCGCTAACTGGGAACATGTAGATGTGGAATATGCATGTGGATCTGATCTGATAAGCGATGTGCTAGCATTTGTTAAAAATAAGACAATTTTGTTGACCGGTTTGACAAATACTCAGCTTATAAAGACTGTACAGGTTTTAGATATACCCGCTATTGTATTTGTCCGAGGGAAGAGGCCATCAGAAGAATTTATCGAAGCAGCCAAACAAATTGGTCTTCCAATTTTATTAACAAATTATACTATGTACGTTGCTTGCGGTTTATTATATAAAGCTGGTTTAAAAGGATAGATTATATGCCTAATATAAAATATGTATACGAAATAAAGAGCCGTGATTTTATGTCTGCTGGAGATGCTTCGGCTTATATAAAATCCGTGTTAAAAAAATTAGGCTTAGATCATGAAATTATAAGACGAGTAGCAGTAGCTGCTTATGAAGCGGAATTGAATATTGCAATACATTCAGTAGGTGGGGTTCTAACAGTTGAGATAACGCCTGATTATATAGATATAATAGGTGAGGACAGGGGTCCCGGCATTGAAGATATTGCATTAGCCATGCAGGAAGGTTTTTCTACTGCTCCTGAAGAAATTAGAGAGATGGGATTTGGCGCAGGCATGGGTTTGCCCAATATGAAAAAATGCAGCGATGAATTTCGTATACATTCTGAATTAGGCAAGGGAACAAAGATTTTTATGAGGATCTATATTGGTGGAGGTTCGAATGAGCAATAAGTATTTTCATTCGGTAACTTTAAATAGGGAGCGGTGCATGGGGTGCACTAATTGCATAAAGCATTGTCCTACAGAAGCAATTAGGGTTAGAAATGGCAAAGCTAATATTACTGCCGAAAGGTGCATAGACTGTGGGGAATGCATACGTGTATGTCCGTATCACGCTAAACTTGCAGTTACAGATCCACTAAGCGACATAGAGAATTATAAATATAAAATAGCTCTCACAGCGCCTACACTTTATGGACAATTTAAACAAATGCATGAAGCGTTTGCTGTCAATAGTGCACTTGTGTCAATAGGTTTTGATGAGGTGTTTGAAGTTGCAAAAGCTGCGGATATAGCATCTCATTTTATAAGCCAATGCGTTGAAAACAATAATATTATCAAGCCTATAATATCTTCATCATGCCCTGTTATAGTGCGCCTTGTTCAGGTTCGTTTTCCTTCTTTAATAAATCATATAGTTAACATATGGTCTCCTATGGAAATCGCTGGTTATATAGCAAAACAAGAAGCTATGAATAAAAAATCATTAAAACCTAATGAGATAGGAGCTTTTTTTATAACGCCATGTCCGGCTAAGATGACAGCTATACGTCATCCGATTGATAGGATTGCTTCTTCTGTAGATGGCGCGATTTCCATAGCTGATATTTATGGAAATATATTGGAAAATATAGATTCTGCCTTATTACAGCAAGGCGATATAGAAGCTTCTTCATTCGGTTTAAGTTGGGCTAATTCAGGAGGAGAAAGTGCTTCTATAGGAATAGATAATTCTCTTGCCGTAGATGGAATACAAAATGTAATAAAAGTTTTAGAAGAGATCGAAGATGAAAAGATGAATGATCTGGATTTTTTTGAAGGATTAGCATGCCCTGGCGGATGCGTGGGAGGACCTTTAACGGTAGAAAATGGTTTTGTTGCTCGCAACCGAATAAGAAAATGGGCTAAGAGTTTGCCTAAACAATTTTATAAAAAAAGTTTAGCCTTTACTCCTTATTTTGAGCAATCCATTTTGCCAAATCCAGCTATGAAGTTAGACGATGATATAAATAAAGCCATGGAGAAGATGCGGCGGATTGATCAAATAACAGATGAATTACCAGGTTTAGATTGCGGCTCTTGTGGTTCGCCGAATTGTAGGGCATTGGCTGAAGATATCGTTCAAGGCCAAGCGTCTATTATGGATTGTATATTTAAGTTAAGAGAACGAGTAAAAGAATTAGCAGAGCAAGTTATAGATCTATCTAACATAATGCCTACGGGTAAGCATGAAGAGGAGGACTAACATTGACTGTAAGAAATTTAATCGAAAAATTAGGTTTAGAGGTGCTAGCAGGATGCGATGCTTTAGATAATGAGATAAATGGTTGTTATTGTTGCGATTTATTAAGCTGGGTTATGGCGCACGCGCAACCTGGTAACATTTGGATAACAATTCAAACTCATTCTAATATTGTAGCTGTGGCAATGTTAACTGATATATCGTGTATAATTATACCGGAAGCTATAAGTGTAGATGAAGACACAATAACGCGAGCTAATGAAAATAGCGTAGTTATATTAAGAAGCAAGGACAATGCTTATGTTATTGCAGGACAACTGCATGCTTTAAATATATAAGGCTTACTTATATAGTCAGAAAATTCACTATATTTGTTAATTTCATAACAAATATAGTGAATTTTCTGACTATTATTTTTGTTTGAATTCTTTGCTTAGGCATTTTATGAGCCTATATCATAATTTAACATAAATTTAACATAAGCAAATTAATGTTTTTATTGATATTTTTATAACAATAATATATAATTTAAGGTAGTAAATAATGGAGGGAATGTAATGGCGGTAGAAGTAAAAAATGATATGGAAATAAAAATGCAGCAATTAAAAGCTGTAATAGACAAATATAGGGATACAGAAGGTCCTATAATGCCTATAATGCACGCAGCACAAGAGATATTCGGCTATCTTCCTTTAGAAGTACAAAATTTCATAGCAGAGGAATTAGACATACCACTTACCGATATATATGGTGTTGCAACATTCTATTCCCATTTTACATTGCAGCCGCAAGGCAAATATACTATAAATGTATGTCTTGGTACGGCATGCTATGTAAAAGGCGCGCAGAAAATACTGGACAAGTTAAAAGAAGAGCTAAAAATAAATGAAGGGGAAACTACGCCGGACGGTAAATTTACTATAGATCCTACAAGATGTTTGGGAGCATGTGGTTTGGCCCCTGTTATGATGATAAATGGAGAGGTTTATGGCCGATTAGTTCCCGAAGACGTACCGAAAATATTAAGCAAATATATAAATGATTAATATAAATTATGAAAGAATTATCTCAACATATATTGGATTTAATTCAGAATTCTATATCGGCTGGAGCGTCGCTTATAGAAGTATCGATATTACGCGAAGACGATATATTGATTATAGAAGTTAGCGATAATGGATGCGGAATGGATGCAGATATAGCAGCTAAAGCTGTTGATCCATTTTATACTGGCCGTACTACTCGGACAGTGGGTTTGGGCTTGTCGTTATTAAATGCGACAGCTCAGAGGTGTGATGGTTATATGAATATCGATTCTAAAGTGGGCAAAGGCACAAAAGTACGCGCAGTCATGCGGTATAGTCATATAGATCGTCCTCCAATTGGCGATATCGAGGGAACCATGATCGCTATGATTGTGGGCAATCCTAATATCGATTTCGTTTACCATTATAATGTAGATAATGTGAAAATAGATATAGATACACGCCAGATTAAAGCAATATTGGGTGAGGTGCCAATAAATAATCCAGATGTGGTAGATTGGCTTATGAAATATATCGGTAAAGGGAGTGCAATAAAATGATTACATTGGAAGAATTAAATAAAATAAGAGATAAAGCGCAAGAAAAGATGAGCGTGCGTCAGAATCAAGACGTTACACGCATAGTAGTAGGAATGGCTACGTGTGGTATAGCGGCGGGAGCGAGGCCTGTTATGCTCAAATTTATGGAGGAAATTCAAAAGCGTGGTTTAAAGAATGTTATAGTATCCCAGACGGGATGTGTGGGTGTATGTAGGTTAGAACCTATTGTAGATGTATATAGACCAAATGAGGAGAAAGTTACTTATGTAAAAATGACTCCTGAAAAAGTTGCTAGAGTTGTAACTGAGCATATAGTAAATGGTCATCCGGTTGTTGAATATACTATAGGTTATGTTGAGGGGCAACAAAAAGAGGATTAAAGATTGGTCTTTGACAATTTCCCCATTTTTATTGATATGCCGGACAGTTTTAGCTGCCCGGCATATCGAGTGTTATAAATGCTTATTAATAACGAGAGGAGTATGGTTATGGAATTATATCGTTCTCATGTGCTAGTATGTGGAGGTACAGGATGTACGTCATCTGGTGCACAAGAGCTTATAGAAGAGTTAAATAAAGAAATAGAGCATTTGCATCTTTCTAATGAAATAAAAGTGGTGCAAACTGGCTGCTTAGGCTTATGTGAACGCGGCCCCAATGTAGTTATATATCCGGAAGGCGTTTATTATTGTCATGTTAAACCTGAAGACGCGAAAGATATTGCGGAAGAGCATCTTTTAAAAGGACGCATTGTTGAAAGACTTTTATACAAAGAGCTTGAAGAAGAAAACGTTCCGCTTTCGTTAAACGAAATAGACTTCTATAATAGGCAAAGAAGGATAGTTTTAAAAAATTGCGGTGTAATAGATCCAGAAAATATAGAAGAGTATATTGGCCAAAATGGTTACCAGGCATTAGCTAAAGTTTTGACTAGCATGACTCAGCAAGAAGTGATAGATGTAATAAAACAGTCAGGTTTGCGTGGGAGAGGTGGTGCTGGTTTTCCAACTGGCTTGAAATGGCAATTTGCTCGTGATGCAGTGGGTGATAAAAAATATGTTTTATGTAATGCTGATGAAGGCGATCCAGGCGCCTTTATGGACAGAAGCGTTTTAGAAGGTGATCCACACGCAGTTTTAGAAGCTATGGCTATAGCTGGATATGCTGTTGGAGCAGAGCAAGGATATATATATGTTAGAGCTGAGTATCCTTTAGCAGTAAAACGCTTGACCATAGCCATTAATCAAGCTAGGGAATATGGCCTTTTAGGTAATAATATACTAGGTACTAACTTTAGCTTTGATATTGATTTGCGTCTTGGAGCCGGCGCTTTTGTATGCGGCGAAGAAACTGCCTTAATAACATCTATAGAAGGTAATCGTGGAGAGCCTAGACCTAGGCCGCCTTTCCCTGCTAATAAAGGCGTTTTCGGCAAACCCACATTGCTAAATAATGTTGAGACATATGCTAACGTGCCTCAGATAATATTGAATGGGGCCGAATGGTTTTCCTCTATAGGTACTGAAAAGAGCAAAGGAACTAAGGTATTTGCCCTAGGAGGTAAAATAAACAATACAGGTCTAGTAGAAATTCCAATGGGAACGTCGTTACGCGAAGTAATATATGATATAGGCGGTGGAATACCAAATGGCAAGATGTTTAAAGCAGCGCAGACAGGAGGACCATCTGGAGGTTGTATACCGGCACAATTTTTAGATATGCCTATAGAATATGATTCTCTTATACAAATAGGTTCTATGATGGGATCTGGCGGTATGATAGTAATGGACGAAGATAATTGCATGGTTGATATTGCTCGATTTTTCTTGCAGTTTACAGTTGATGAGTCATGTGGTAAATGCCCACCATGTCGTATAGGAACCAAACGTATGCTTGAAATATTGGATCGTATTGTTGAAGGAAAGGGTAAGGAAGGGGATATTGAGCTTCTGGAAAGTTTAGCTCAAAGCATTAAAACTTCTGCATTGTGTGGATTAGGCCAAACTGCTCCTAACCCTGTTCTTAGCACGATAAAATATTTTAGAGATGAATACGAAGCCCATATATATGATAAAAAATGTCCAGCAGGTGTGTGCCAACAGCTTTTAGAATATATAATTATAGCTGAAAAATGCCGCGGTTGTGGATTATGCGCGCGCATGTGTCCAGTAGGTGCTATAACAGGCGCCAAGAAAGAACCATATGTTATAGATCCCGAAAAATGTACTAAATGCGGAACATGTATGGATGTATGCAAGTTCGATGCGGTTGTAAAAAGATAAGGAGGCCAGGCTATGAGCGAAAATATGGTAACATTAACTATAGATGATCAGGAAATTACGGTGCCATCTAATTATACTATACTAGAAGCTGCCAGATCAGCTAATATACACATACCTACATTATGCTTCTTAAAAGATGTTAATGAAATAGGAGCTTGTCGTATGTGCTTAGTAGAAATAAAAGGAGCTAAGGCATTACAGGCTTCATGTGTATATCCGGTAGCAAATGGTATAGAAGTTAAAACTAATTCGCCAACTGTTAGGGAAGCAAGAAAGGTTACTTTAGAGCTTATATTATCAAATCATGATAGAAGCTGCTTAACGTGCATACGTAACCGCAATTGTGAACTACAGCAATTAGCAGATGAGCTAAATATCAAAGAAATACCATTTGAAGGCGAAACATTGCAGTTGCCGATAGATGATTTATCTCCAGCTATAGTTAGAGATCCTAATAAATGCATATTATGTAGGCGCTGTATAAGTACATGCCGTAATGTACAAAAAATAGGAGTAATAGGGGCTACAAATAGAGGGTTTAAAACTATGGTAGAGCCTCCGTTTAAATTGAGTATAAATGAAGTTCCGTGCATCAACTGTGGTCAATGCATAGAAGCTTGTCCTGTTGGTGCTTTGCATGAAAAAGATGATACTGAGCGTGTCTGGACAGCTATAGCAGATCCCAGCCTTCATGTGGTGGTACAAACTGCACCTGCAGTTAGAGCTGCTTTAGGAGAAGAATTTGGGATGCCTATAGGTAGTCGCGTTACCGGGAAAATGGCTGCTGCTTTAAGACGCTTAGGATTTGATAAAGTATTTGATACGGATTTTGGTGCTGATCTTACAATTATGGAAGAAGGTACTGAGCTTATAGAGCGTTTGCAAAATGGTGGTAAATTGCCACTTATAACATCATGTAGTCCCGGATGGGTTAAATATTGCGAACATTTTTATCCGGAATTTTTGGATAATTTATCGACATGCAAATCGCCTCATGAAATGATGGGCGCTGTATTGAAATCTTATTATGCTCAAAAAATGGATATAGATCCAGCTAAAATTTTTGTTGTATCTGTAATGCCATGTACAGCTAAGAAGTTTGAAGCGCAACGTCCAGAACTTGCTGCTAATGGTTACCCAGATGTTGATGCAGTTATAACAACGCGCGAACTTGCACGTATGATAAAAGAAGCGGGCATAGATTTTCTAGCATTACCTAATGAGCCTTTTGATGATCCATTAGGAGTTTCTACTGGTGCAGGTGCGATATTCGGCGTTACTGGTGGTGTGATGGAGGCGGCGCTTAGGACCGTTGCTGAAATATTAACCGGTAAAGAGTCAGACAACATAGAATATGGCGTAATAAGAGGATTAGATGGGATAAGAACGGCATCAATAACGATAGATGGTCTTACCATAAAAGCTGCTGTAGCTAATGGAACTGCTAATGCTGCTGCTTTGTTGGAACGTGTAAAAAGCGGCGAGGAACACTATGATTTTATAGAGATTATGGGTTGTCCGGGTGGTTGTATAAATGGCGGAGGTCAACCTATTCTTACTTCGCAACAAAGATTGAATATTGATCCAAAAGCAGAAAGGGCTAAAGCATTATACGAAGAAGATAGGAGTATGCCTATAAGGAAATCTCATGAAAATCCGCAAATAAAGGCTATATATTCCGAGTTTCTTGGTAAGCCCAATAGCCATACTGCACATGAGTTACTGCATACGCACTACACTAAAAGACTTAAATATTGCTAAATTTTTATTGTAGCTACTTCAACTGATATTTGAGTAACGACAATAGGGTAAACGTAAGCGTTTGCCCTATTGTTGTATAAACCCTAGTTGTATGGTATAATTTAAAAACGGAATTTATATTTTTAATTTTATTTAAGTAAAGGATGATGGGTAGTTGGCGAAAGCTCGTATACATTTGGAAGGTTTAGCGCCTCAGGACATTAAGGGCAATGATAGGGAGATACACTTTAGGTGGACAAGTACGGCTATTATAAGTCAACAAAAGAGGCAAAATGTTAATTATATAGTAAAAGTGCCTAGGGACAAATGGCTTGACTTAAGTAAAAATCTAAAGAGTGATGACATTTTAGTAGTAGAGGGAGAACCGTATTTAGGTATAACAAGTAAGGGCATTCCATATATAGAAGTAAATGTTACTAATGTATTTGCTAAACAATTTGTACAACAAGAAGATATAACTTACTTTAAGCCTGATGAAGTAGAAGAAGTGCCACTTGCCCACATAGATTTAGTAGAACCAGTGCATTTAAACGCCAAACCTTTTTCGTTAGAACCGAATATAACCAACGCCCAAATATTAGGGAAAATTACTATGCCATTAACTGTTAGAATATTGCCTAACGGCAGATTAGGATTAGTTTCTGGCTTGAAAAATTATTTAGTAGCTAAGCAACTCGGCTTTAAAACAGTGCCTGTTATATTCCGAAATATGACTAATATTGAATGGTTAAATATGAGGGGAATTGATCCTCAAAAAAGTTTTGAGTGGCGTCATAGTAAGGTAAGAATATCATCGAATAGAGCAAAAAATATACCACAAGTTTCCAGGCAAATGCGTCAACTAAAAGAGCCGACTTTGCAAAGAGCCGCGAGTAATAGTATGGATAAAAATAAGGAAATAAGAGAAGTATTTATAAAAGATATTATAATTACTAATCCTAAATTCATAAATGCCCGTTTAAATCCGCAAAAAACATTAATTGAGAAAGAAAGAATAAGCAAATTAGGTAAAATTGATGAACCGTTGTTAGTTAAACAATTAGATAATGGCAAATATGATCTAGTAGATGGTTATAGACGATTGACAATTGCTAAAGAACTTGGATTCGATAAAGTGCCAGTGAAGGTAATATCATGAATGATATAAGAGTAAGATTTGCGCCAAGCCCTACCGGGCCTATACACATAGGCAATATGAGAACGGCTTTATTTAATTATTTATTTGCCCGTCATATGAGCAAAGCGGATCTTATATTAAGAATAGAAGATACCGATGCTACAAGATCTACTAGTGAATATGAGCAGTATATATATAAAGAACTTAATTGGCTAGGTATAGATTGGGATGAAGGTCCAGATAGAGGAGGTCCTGTGGGGCCATATAGACAAAGTGGGCGTTTGGAAATTTACAAAAAGTATGCTGAGGAACTTATAAGCAATGGCTTGGCTTATAAATGCTATTGTACACCAGAGGAATTGGATGCGGACAAAGAGCTTGCTGTAAAAGCTGGTGATATTCCTCGTTATTCCGGCAGATGCCGGCATTTGACCCAATCTGAAATAGAGCGTTTCGAAGCAGAAGGCAGACCATCGGTTATTAGATTTATAGTTCCAGATCATTATACCATAGCTTTTGATGATCTTATAAAAGGTCATATAGAAATAGATAGTCATACTTTAGGTGGTGATATGATTATATTTCGCTCTGATGGAATGCCTACGTATAACTTCGCAGTGGTTATAGATGATCATCTAATGCACATAACTCATGTAATACGTGGTGATGATCATATATATAATACACCGAAGCAATTATTAATTTATGAAGCATTGGGATTTACTCCGCCAGCGTTTGCACATACTGCTATGATATTAGGGCCTGACAGGACCAAATTAAGCAAGCGTCATGGTGATAATTATATAGGGCAATATAGAGAAAAAGGTTATTTGCCTGAGGCTATGTTTAATTTTCTTGCTTTACTTGGATGGTCTCCCGAAGATGGACGTGAGATAATGGACAAGGAAGAGATAATAGAAGCATTTTCTCTTGATAGGGTTTCGCGTTCTCCTGCTATTTTTGATATAAACAAACTTAATTGGATGAATGGTATTTATATAAGGAAAAGCTCTATAGAACGTATTACAAACTTGGCTTTGCCTTATTTAAAGGCTGCTGGTTTAGTAGATGATAATGTAGATATGCAGTGGCTTCAAAAAGCGGTAGCTAGTGTAAGAGATGGGATAAATTATATGGCTGAAATAGTAGAGCCCATGCAAATATATTTTGGAGAAATTATAGAACCAGAAAACAAAGAAGCAGAAGAAGTTCTTTTTACTCCGAAGGTGCGTGAATTGTTAGAGCTCTTTAGGGAATTAATCATGGAAGCGCCAGCAGTAGATGAGTTCTTTGCTAAAAGCGTTTTCGATCAATTGAAAAAGAAAACGGGATTAAAAGGGAAAAATTTATTTATGCCCATAAGAGTAGCTTTAACTGGAAGAATGCATGGGCCAGAGATGGTGTATGTAATACCGTTATTAGGACGCGAGTTAATATTGTCGCGAATAAATCATGTTTTATCCAAACTAGATAAAATCAAGGAATAAAATGTTTGTAAAATTTATAAGTCATAGCGCTGAAGAAACCTTCGCTTTAGGCCAAAAAATCGGTTCGTTTTTAAGTCCTGGTGATATAATAGCGCTTGATGGAGATTTGGGTGCCGGAAAGACACAAATTGTGAAAGGGATTGCTAATGCTTTAGATATAAGAGATGATGTAACGAGTCCAACTTATACTATAATAAATGAATATGAGGGTAGAATACCCCTTTATCATTTTGATGTTTATAGATTGGATGATATACAGCAGCTATATGATATTGGCTATGAAGAGTATTTATTTGATGATGGAATTACCGTAATAGAATGGGCTATTAAAATTCAACAAATGCTTCCACCTCAATATATGCATATAAAAATATTTTATAGATATTTTGACAATGAGAGGACTATAGAAATAGTAGCACATGGGGAGCATTATGAAGATATTTTAGAAGGGCTGAAAAATCCTTGAATATTTTTGCTTTAGAAACAGCTACTGATTCTGCTTCAGTGGCAATTATACGCGATAATATATTGTTACATGAAGAACTACTTAATAATAGCAAGCGCCATTCACAAATGGTAGCCCCCATGATAAAACATGTTTTAGATTGGGTTGATATTAAAGTACATGATGTAGACATATGGGCAGTGGATATAGGACCCGGTTCTTTTACAGGAATTCGAATTGGATGTGCAACCATAAAGGCATTAGCACATGTCACAGATAAACCTATAGCTGGTATTGTCTCTTTGGATGTTTTAGCAGAATCAATAGGTTTTTCTCCTTATCCTATTTATCCCTTAATAGATGCGCAGCAGCAGAAAGTATATACTGCACGCTATATTTGTGATGCTAACGGTATACAGCGAGAAACTGACTATAAAATTTTATCCATAGATGAACTAACTACATCGCTTATGGACGAATCTAACATTATATTTACAGGGCCGGCTTCTGTAACATATAGGGATGATATATATTATAATTTAGCACAGAAAGCTATATTTGCACCATTTTATATGAATATTCCTAAGGCTTCTACATTAGGGTGGCTTGCTCAGAATCTTGCAAAAGCCGGAAGTTTAAAGGATTATGTTAACCTATTGCCGTTTTACATGAGAAAATCACAAGCAGAAATCAAGGCGGGGATGTGATTCATAAATGGAGCAAAAAAATGATGCTATAGTTGAGATAAGAGAGATGCGTGTAGAAGATCTAGATGATGTGGAGGAAATAGAAAAACTATGTTTTGCTACTCCATGGTCTAAGGAAACACTTAAAACCGATATAACCAGGAATTTTTGTTCGCGTTATGCTGTGGCGCGTTTAGATGATAGAGTTGTAGGATACATCGGAATGTGGTTAGTTGTTGATGAAGCGCATATAACTAACTTAGCTGTTCATCCGAATTATCGTCATAGGGGAATTGGAGAACGATTGATGAAATATATGATGAGAATGGCTGTTAATATTGGTATAAATCGAATGACATTAGAAGTTCGAAAATCGAATATTGTAGCTCAAAATTTATACAAAAAGTTAGGATTTCAAGAAAGCGGTGTGCGATACGGATATTATTTAGATAACAATGAAGATGCGATAATAATGTGGAACTATCATTTAAAGTAAAGGGGGTATTGTAATTATACGGATTTTAGCTATAGAAACTTCTTGTGACGATACGTCATCAGCAGTAGTAGAGGATGGTAGATTTATACTATCTAACGTTATATCATCTCAAGTTGATTTTCACCAAAAATTTGGGGGCGTAGTACCAGAAATTGCCTCACGAAAGCATTTAGAAGTATTAGAGCTAGTGATACAGGAAGCACTTGATAGAGCTGATCTAACGTTTAATGATGTTGATGGGGTTGGTGTAACATATGGGCCCGGTTTAATAGGTTCACTATTAGTTGGACTTTCATCTGCTAAGGCAATATCTTTGGCTATAAACAAGCCTATTATTGGTGTTAATCATATTGAAGGACATATAAGTGCTAATTATTTAGCTGATGATTCTCTTGTACCGCCTTTCCTGTGCCTTGTTGTTTCAGGTGGCCATACTTATCTTGTTAAAGTGGCAGACTATTGCAAATACAATATCATAGGTAGGACTCGAGATGATGCAGCAGGAGAAGCATTTGACAAAATAGCGCGTTCTCTTGGGCTAGGCTATCCAGGTGGGCCAGCTATAGAGAAATATGCTTTAAAAGGTAGGCCTACTATAGAGTTTCCAAAAGCTATTGTTCGTGATCACCCTTATGATTTTAGTTTTAGTGGCCTTAAAACGGCTGTCCTTAATTATATAAACAGCATACGTCAAAGAGGTGAACAAATGCCTATAGAAGATATAGCAGCTAGCTTTCAACAAGCGGTGGTGAACATATTAGTGGAGAAAACGATAAGTGCTGCATTAGAATACAAATTAAGTACTGTAGCGATCGCTGGAGGGGTAGCTGCTAATACTGCTCTTAAAAACCATATGTATCTTGCTTGCCGGCAAAATAATATAAAATTCATACATCCAGAGCTTATTTTATGTACAGATAATGCTGCTATGATTGGTAGTGCAGCATTCTACCGTTGGAAGAAAGGGTATATTTCTGATTTGTTTTTAAATGCTATTGCTAATGTTTCGCTAGATAGCTAGATAGTGAGAAATAATTACAATACTTATAAACCTAATTTTGTAGTTTGGAGGATTTTATATGTTAGATAGACAAAAATGGGGATTTAATACACTAGCTTTGCACGCTGGTCAGGTGCCAGATCCAGCAACTGGAGCAATGGCAGTACCAATATATCAGACAACATCATATGTATTTAAGAACTCTGATCATGCTGCTAAAGTATTTGCACTAGAAGAGCCTGGTAATGTGTATACGCGTATGACTAATCCTACTACTGAGGTGTTAGAGAAAAGAATGGCGGCTTTGGAGAATGGTGTTGGGGCTCTGGCACTTGCTTCTGGTTCGGCTGCTATAGCCCTCGCAATTATGAATATAGCTGGCAGTGGTGATGAAATAGTTTCTGCTAGTACTCTATACGGCGGTACATATAATTTATTTGCAAATACGTTTCGTAGATATGGCATAAATGTGAAATTCGTTGATCCTGACAATCCGGAAAATTTTAAAAATGCCATAACCCAAAATACTAAAGCAGTATTTGCCGAAATATTAGGTAATCCTAATATAAATGTCTTAGATGTAGAAAAAGTTGCTAAGATAGCTCATGAGTATAGCGTCCCATTAATAATAGATAATACATTTGCTTCGCCATACTTATGTAGACCAATTGACTTTGGAGCAGATATAGTAGTACATTCTGCTACTAAATTTTTAGGAGGACATGGTACTTCTATTGCTGGTGTAATAGTGGATTCTGGTAAATTTAACTGGGATAATGGTAAATTTCCGGAATTAGTGCAGCCGGATGAAACTTACCATGGTATTAGTTATTTTAAGGATATAGGTGCCGCTGCCTATATAACTAAGGCTCGTGTTCAACTACTTAGAGATATTGGACCGTGTATAAGCCCGTTTAATTCGTTTTTGATTTTACAAGGTTTAGAGACATTACCACTTAGAATGGATAGACATGTAGCTAATGCTATTGTGGTAGCGCAGTACTTGGAAAAGCATCCTGCCGTATCGTGGGTAAATTATCCATCATTGCCTTCTAATAAATATTATAAACTAGCACAAAAATATTTACCAAAGGGAGCCGGGGCAATATTTACATTTGGCCTAAAAGGTGGGATAGAAGCTGGTAAGAAGTTTATAGATAATCTTAAATTATTTTCCTTGTTAGCAAATGTTGGCGATGCCAAATCTTTAGTAATACATCCGGCTAGTACCACGCATCAACAGTTATCTCATGAAGAGCAGTTAGCAGCTGGTGTAACAGAAGACATGATAAGAATTTCAATTGGTATAGAAAATATAGAGGATATTATAGCTGATTTAGAACAAGCTATAGAAGCTTCTCAAAAAGCTTGATTTTTCATCTTGTTTTATTATATTATAAATTTGTATATCCGCTTGAGTATTGTTTTGCTATTTAAGAAACTTACTCAGGCGGATTGCTTTAATAAATATTATTAAAAAGTTTGTAGGAGGACAACATAGCTTGTACAAACAAGAGTACACGTTCGCGTATCCACCTGATTTATTCGTATTAGAGAGTGGCCAACAGCTTGGTCCCATAACTGTTGTATATGAAACGTATGGAGCATTAAATAATGATAAAAGTAATGTTATATTAGTAGCTCATGCATTAACTGGCGATTCTCATATAGCACGCCATTCTATACATGATTCTAGAAAAGGATGGTGGGAACAAATGCTAGGGCCAGGTTTACCGCTAGATCCAAGAAAATATTTTATAATATGCGCGAACGTTCTTGGTGGCTGCCAAGGAACGACGGGCCCTTCGTCATTAGATCCGCGTACGGGGAAACCTTATGGCATGAGATTTCCTACGATAACAATTAGGGATATGGTTCGAGTGCAAAAAAAACTGTTAGAGCATCTTGGTATTGAACATATTATAGCTGTTATAGGCGGTTCTATGGGAGGAATGCAAGCATTAGAGTGGGCAGTGCTTTATCCTGATTTTATGGATGGTGTTTTCCCTATAGCAGCACCAGGAAGGCTTTATCCTCAAGCTATAGGATTTAATTACATAATGCGCCGTACTATTATGTTAGACCCTAAGTGGAATAATGGAGATTATTATGAGACAGGGGAGCAACCATATTTAGGCCTTAGTATTGCTCGTATGCTAGGCATGATGACATATCAAAGTGATGAATCAATGAGACGAAAATTTGATCGTATGATAGGACGGGGAAGCGAATATTTTGGCGTAGAGCATTTAAGGGATCCAAGTATTAAATTTGATGTTGAAACCTATTTGGATTACCAGGGAGATAAATTAGTACGTCGTTTTGATGCTAATTCTTATATTTATTTATCGCGCGCTATGGATTTGTTCGATCTAAGCATGTGGTATGAAAGTATGGAAGATGCTTTGAGCCGTATAAAATGCAAAGTTAAAATAATGGGTATAAGTTCTGATATTTTGTTTCCAAAACACCAACAAATAGAATTGGTTAAACAGATGAGAAGCTTGGGTGTAGACGCTACTTATGTGGAACTTACTTCCATATATGGGCACGATTCATTTCTTATAGAATATGAAAAATTGAAGCCTATTGTTAATAGATTTATTATTGGACTGAAAAATTCTAAAAAAAGGGGTATTGGGTAAGTTAATGCTTGAAGAAACTAAAAATTTTATAATTGATAAGTATAATATTGATCGAGAAATATTATCATTATGTCAGCAAGCTCAAAAAGATGTAGAGAAAGAAATGAATACTATAGCTGATATATGCGCTTATAATCAATATAAAGTCATAGCGGCAATGCAAGAAGAAAACGTTTCCGAAAGACATTTTTCAGCTAGCACAGGGTATGGTTATGATGATCTCGGAAGAGATGCTCTAGAAAGAGTTTATGCCCGCGTGTTCGGCGCTGATGATGCTATAGTGCGTCCTCAAATTGCGTCAGGAACTCACGCTATAGCTCTTTGTTTTTATGGACTGCTAGAACCGTCCCAAACATTGCTTTCTATAAGCGGAGAGCCTTATGATACATTGCAAACCGTTATAGGCAATAGAGTAGCTTCTGACGGTTCTTTAAAAAGACTGGGTGTAGATTATAAAGAAGTATCGTTGCTAGAAGATGGGGCCTTTGATAAGCAAAATATCCAGAAAGCAATTGAACTGTATGATCCTGCAGTAATAACTATCCAAAGATCACGTGGTTATCAATGGCGTAAATCAATAGATATGGATCAAATTAAAGAAATAATTTCATTCATGCGTGATCTTGGTTCTGCCGCTGCAATTGTTGTTGATAATTGCTATGGTGAATTTACAGAGTTAATAGAACCGACGCAAGTAGGAGCAGATATTATAGCAGGTTCTCTTATCAAAAATCCAGGGGGAGGGATAGCACCTACTGGCGGTTATATAGTAGGCAAAACTGATTTTATAGAACGAATATCGCATAGGCTCACAGCGCCCGGTATAGGAAGAGAAGTGGGTTCATATGCTTATGGTTATAGAAATTTTTATCAAGGCTTATTTTTAGCACCGCATATAGTTGGAGAAGCATTGAAAGGAGCAATATTAGCAGGTCGAGTGTTTGAATTATTAGGTTACGATGTTTTCCCATCTAGCAAAAATAAACGCACAGATATCATACAGTCCATTAAATTTAAAAATCCCGATAAGCTAAGAGCTTTTTGTAAAGGAATACAAAAAGCCGGTGCAGTAGATAGCTTCGTAACACCGATACCATGGGATATGCCAGGATATGATCATAAAGTTATAATGGCCGCTGGCACATTTGTTCAGGGATCATCTATAGAATTAAGTGCTGATGCTCCAATGAAGCCACCTTATATAGGGCATTTGCAAGGGGGGCTTACTTTCGATCACGTGAAGCTAGGTCTCATGCTTGCGTTAAAAGAAATGGGAATTTTCTCTTCCAATTATACAAAATAACTATTTTGTATAATTGGAAGAGAAATCAAAGCTATACTATAATTCTACAATTTGCGAAGCACTCCTATAACTTTTCCTAAAATTTTTACTTCTTTTGTGATTATAGGATCCATTAATGGATTTTCTGGTTGCAGCCTTATATAATCGTCTTCTTTATAAAAACGTTTTACCGTTGCTTCATTTCCTATAAGAGCTACTACTATATCGCCGTTTTGAGCGACATTTTGCCTACGAACCACTATGTAATCTTTATCCAAAATGCCTGCCTGGTACATACTATCTCCCTTAATAGTAAGTATGAACGCTTCACTGTTTTGAACAAAATTTGACGGTAACGGAAAATATTCTTCTATATCTTCGTTGGCCAATATTGGTTGACCAGCAGCTACTTGACCAACTATAGGTATATTTATCAATTCTGGTTTAGATGTTTTATTTTCTTCATATATTACCTCAAGAGCTCGAGGTTTAGATGGGTCTCGCTTAATTAGGCCCTTTGCTTCCATTCTTTTTAAATAACCATGTACAGTTGAGGTTGAACTGAGACCTACAGCGTCCCCTATTTCTCTTATAGATGGAGGATATCCTCTTTTTTCCTTGGTACTCTTGATAAAATCCAATATTTGTTTCTGTTTAGCACTGATACTCACGGCCATTATTAATTAGCCTCCAAATCTATGAACTTAAAGCAATTATACCATTATAAAAATGATATTGCAAAAACATGTTCGCATTAACGTTGGCTTTTAATCATCATTCTTTTCAATATCGTTATTTTTAGCTAGAGGATTGCTGTTTATGGCGTGACGCACCATCTCATTATCAACATGTGTATATATCTGAGTAGTAGATATATTTTCATGGCCTAACACCTGTTGTAGTGTTCGTATATCTATGTCACCGTATTTATAAATCAACGTGGCTGCAGTATGACGGAGTTTATGTGCAGAATATTTTTTGCTATCTAGTCCAGCATTAGAAATATATTTTTTAACAATAAATTGAACAGTCTTAGGACTTATACGCTTTTTGAGTTTGCTTAGGAATAAAGCATCCTTATCCTTTATTCCATCGTGCGGGCGTACCTTCAAATAAGCCTCTATTGCTTCTAAGCAGGCATCATTTAAATAGACTGTTCGTTCTTTGTTACCCTTTCCTATGACCTTGAGCGTATCGTCTTTTATATTGCTTATGTTAATACCTACTAGTTCAGATAAGCGCAACCCGCAATTTAGAAACAATGTTAATATGGCATAATCTCTTTCTTTAAAAGGACCGCTGACAGCGTCTAAAAGTTCACGGCTTTCATCTAAAGAAAGATAAACAGGGTTTCTAGAACCTATTTTGGGACTTTCTAATTCTGCTGCAGGATTTACATTAAGAAGCTTTGCTTTATTGGTCAGATATTTAAAAAACGTTTTTATACTAGCTACCTTGCGAGCTCTAGTACGAGCATTATTGTGCTTTTGATTTGAAAGAAATGACATGTAAGCGTATAAATCATTTAAATTAATGCTTTTTATGAACTGCAAATCTATATCGTTAATTTTTATTGAACCCATATCTTCTACATCGGCTATACCGCGTTTTACCTTTAAAAAACGAAAAAATGTGCGTAGATCATAAAAGTATTCCTTTACCGTGTTTGGCGATTTACCTTGAATATTTTCAAGGTACACGAAAAAACCCTCAATTATTTCGGGCAAAGCTTCTTGGCACATATTTTATATTTCTCCTACTCCATCTGTATTGTTCTGCTGTATAGCACTCTTAGCTAACTCATCGCACCTTTCATTATGCTCATTATGGCTATGTCCTCTTACCTTTATCCATTTAATATCATGTATTTTTGACAGTTCTATCAACTTTTGCCATAGTTCTTTGTTTTCAACAAGTTTACCGCTCGTTGTCTTCCAACCATTTTGTTGCCACTTATCTACCCAATGATGATTAAATGCATTTACTAAGTAGGCACTGTCTGAATATAAAGCTACTTCACATGGTTCCTTTAATGCTTCTAAGGCTTTAATAGCTGCCATTAACTCCATACGATTATTGGTAGTCATAGCTTCACTGCCATATATTTCCTTTGTAATACCATTATAATTCAGAATAGCTGCCCATCCTCCAGGACCAGGGTTTTTAGAGCATGCACCATCTGTATATATGATTACCTTTTTCAAATTATTCCTTCTCCATGTACTTTGATTTCTTAGCACACTCTTTTACAGCTTCCATAACAGCTCCACGAAATCCTGATTGTTCCAAAGCATATACTGCCTCTATAGTAGTACCACCAGGTGAACATACCATATCCTTCAGTTTAGCAGGATGCTCTCGGAGCTCTATTACCATTTTAGATGCCCCAAGTAAAGTTTGTGCTGCTAAAGTGTAGGCAGTATTTCGCGGTAGTCCTTCCATTACACCCGCATCTGCTAAAGCTTCTATAAATATAAATGCATAAGCGGGACCACTGCCACTTATCGCTGTAACAGCATCCATTAACCTTTCTTCCATTATTTCAACTCGGCCTATAGAAGAGAATAAATCCCTTATCTCGGCGAGTTCGCTATCACTTATAGACGATGATGGTGAAATAACAGACATTCCCTCTCCTATTAAAGCTGGAGTATTCGGCATTACACGTATGATTTTTACTTCTTTATCAAAAAAACTTTTTATGTATTTTATGGTCGTGCCAGCTGCTATGGATACTAGTATAGAATTTGCTTCTACTGATGTTCTTATTTGCTTGAGAACTGTTTCACAAACGTTTGGTTTAACAGCTAATATTATAACATGCGAATTTTTTGCTAAAAAATCATTATCATTAGTTATGGCAATACCATTTTGCTTCATTGGTAATAATTTATCTTTATCTATGTCACTAACTATTATATCTGATACTTCAATAATCTTTGCTTTTAAAGCACCATTTATTATAGCAGATGCCATATTACCGGCACCTATTACCCCTATTTTATACATTAATGTTCGCCACCTTTTCATACAATATTTGCTTTACCGTTATATACAAAACCCTGCTGAGGATCTACAGTTACCCATAAGTCATCTGCAAGTATTTCTGTTGCTTCTTGAGCACCTACTATTACCGGTATTTCTAAGGTAAGCCCAACCACTGCTGCATGAGATCCTACACCGCCCTCTTCAGTGATAATAGCAGAGGCTCTTCGCATAAAAGGTAATAAAGAATTGTCGGTAGCTTTCGCTACTAATATGTCGCCATCTTTAAAACGCGTCTTTGCATCTAAATAACTTTTTACGACGCACACTCTTCCATATACGGCTTTAATTCCAAAGCCTGTTCCTTTTAGCAGAATATCACCTGCTATATGTACCTTAATCAAATTTGTAGTACCACTAACTCCTACTGGCACACCTGCTGTAATCACCAAAAGGTCACCACTAGCTATAATATCAGATTGCATAGCTATATTGACTGATTGTTCTATCATTTCATCGGTATCTTGCATTTGGGGGGCTATAAAAGGAACAACGCCCCATACTATCGATAGTTTATTATAAACGATCCTACTCATAGTAGTTGCAATTATAGGTGCTATGGGCCTATATTTTGCTACCATTCTTGCTGTATATCCTGACTTTGTAGCAGTTATTATAGCTTTTGCGCCTAGATCTCTAGCAATAGTACAAGTAGCATGGCTTATAGCATTCGTTATGCTTAGAGAAGATATAAATCGGTCATAAAGTGGTGTATCACAATTTAACGACTGTTCAACACGCTCAATAATGCGTATCATGGTAGACAATGCCTCTAACGGATATTTGCCGGAAGCAGTTTCTCCTGATAGCATAGTAGCATCCGCACCTTCGTATATAGCGTTAGCCACATCTGTAGCTTCTGCTCTGGTTGGCCGCGGGTTACGTATCATAGAGTCTAGCATTTGTGTGGCTATAATAACGGGTTTTCCAGCATCTCTACATTTTACTATTATAGCTTTTTGAACGACTGGAACATCTTCGGTTGGTATTTCTACGCCTAAATCTCCTCTCGCTATCATTATGCCGTCAGCTACTGTTATTATATCATCTAGATTATTTATGCCTTCTTGATTTTCTATTTTAGCTATTATTTGTACATCATCAGCATTATTATTCTCTAATATTTTTTTTATTTCCAGAATATCTTCAGCTCTTCTGATAAATGAAGCTGCAATAGTATCTATACCGTTTTCTATACCAAATACAATATCGTCTATGTCTTTTTGCGTTATTGATGGCAATTGTATAGATACTCCTGGAACGTTTATACTTTTATGACTACTAATTAAACCGCTGTTGATTACAGTGCAGTAGATATCCGTATCATTTACATTATCTACTTTTAATTCAATTAATCCATCGTCTAATAATATTTTATCACCCGTTTTTACATCCTTTGGTAAAGCTTTATAGTTTACGGTGGCTATCGAGTCGTTACCATCTACTTCTCTTGTAGTTAAAGTAAAAGGCTGCCCTTCCCGTAGTTCTATGGGCTCAATAGAAAAACTACCTAATCTTATTTCTGGACCTTTAGTATCCAATATAATAGATAAGGGAATTTTATGCTTTTCTCTCAGCTTTTTAGCTATATTTATGCGTCTTCCATGTTCTTCATATGAACCATGAGAAAAATTGAGTCTAATAGCGTTAGCACCTTTTAATACTAAGGACTCAAAAATAGCCTCATTATCACTAGCTGGTCCTATAGTGCATATAATTTTAGTTTTTCTCATATCGCTAAACCCCGTTTTTAATAAAGTTGTTATTTTTACGCATTAAAATTCTATGCCCTTACGAGCGACCACACCATTTTCATAATAATGTTTAATTGACCTCATCTCAGTGACAAGGTCGGCTAGAGAGATAATTTCTTCTGGAGCATTTCTACCAGTTAATATTAATTCCATGTTTACAGGTTTGGAATGCATTAACTCGATAACCGTATCAATTTTTAACAGATTACTATGTATAGCAGCCATTATTTCATCTAATATAAGTATATCGCACGAATTTTGTTCTATTATCTGTTTTGTAAATTTTAAGCTATATTCTATATCGTTTTTTAACCTAAGCTTCTCATCTTCATCCATGTCTTTTATAAACTTGTTAGAGGAGGCAAAACGATATATTTTAAAGTCGGGCGCTAAGCGCTCAGCAGAATGAAGTTCACCACTATCCATGGCTTTCATAAATTGAATCATAACAACTTTTAAGCCATGCCCTACAGCACGCAATGCTAAGCCGAGGGCTGCCGTAGTTTTACCTTTACCATTGCCTGTATATACCTGTATATAACCTTTTTTCATATCATTTCAACCTCAAAATTTATATATGACGAGCCCTGTTAATAATTTGGGATAAAAATAAGTAGATTTCTGTGGCATTTTTTCTCCAGCTAACGCAACTGCTTTTACTTGTTCAACTTTAGTTGGCCTTACTAAAAAAGCGAATTTTGCTTGTCCGCTATCCACGGCTTTTAATGCGTCTTTTATGTCTCTAGTATAACTAATATAACGTTGTTGTGCTGCGTCCTCAGCACTTATTCCGAGCATTTTACTGATAATTAAAGCATGCAATATCGAAATATCCAATTTCCAATACGCTTCCGGTTTATTAAGTAAAGATTTTTGGGCATATATCCAATTTTTTAATTGTAAAGCATTACAATTTTCACCATCATAATATATAAAATAAGGCATTTCGTCCGATTCGTGTTGCCTTATAGCATCCATAATAAACGATTTATCTATAGGAGTAATATTGAAATATTCTTTCATTTCATTTAGGAGTTCGTTTCTATTCACATTTTCTATATTAGAAACTATCCTATGGGTAGGTAGTATAACAAGGCCCGGATCTTCCATAGCAACCATCATCATCATAACATAATCGAATGGTTGTTTTCCATCATCAAGTCCAGTTATGGAGCGCATTTCATCCCTAAATTGAAGAGCCGTTTCATATCTATGATGGCCGTCTGCTATAAAAAGCTGCTTATTGACAAACGCCTGCTGTATTGAATCTATCGTTTGCTTATCACTAACAGGCCATAATCTATTTATTATATTGCTTCTATCTTTAAACTCTATATCTGGCTGTTGTTTTGTAAATTCATTTAAAATACTGGAAATTTTATAATTGGTATCATTATATAAAGAGAATATTTGGCTAAAATTGGCTTTACATGCTCTCATGAGATCTAATCTATCTGCTTTAGGTTTAGACAAAGTATATTCATGAGGCAATATTATTCCCTTTGAAAATTCTTCTATTTTTACCAAAGATATAAATCCTGTGCGTATTATTTGCTTACCATCAATACTGAAAGCTTGCTGGTATATATATATTGAAGGATTATCATCTTGAACTAATACTCCATTTTTCAGCCAACTATCCAAATAATTTGCAGCACGCGTATAACGATTATTTAGCTCATTATCTGTATGATATGTCAATCCATATTCTAAACGAACGATATTATAAGGGTGGATGTTGTGTAATTCTATTTGTTCTTCTTCCGATATAACATCATATGGTGGTGCTGTGAGATTATCCATTTCTTTTGAATATTTTTTATTATATCTTATTCCCTTAAATGGTTTTATCAATGCCATTATTGATTCTCCTGCTCCTTTTCCTTTAAATTTCTTATACTATTCAGATAATCTATCAAGTCAGATGCTTCTTGTTTTGTTAATTTTCTACTGTCATCTTTATTATAACGTTTTTTCATGATATCACGAATTTGTTCTTCGTTAATTCCCAAACTACTATAAATTGCGTATATAGCCCTTCTTTGAGGTTCTGTAATTCCATCGTCAGTATGGTGCGTTGAAGCGGCAGATGATGACTCGGTAGTATGTGCAACAGGAGAATCCACTATTTCATTTTCATCGCTTATATCTGGGGCAAATTGAGTTCCATATCCTAAAGCGGCTAAAGCTCTCCCATATGCTTTTGTATAAGCCTTTTCTATATAATCTTCAAAATCATCTCCCGTTTCAGAACCTACGCCTATCTCAACATTACCCTTGCTGTCGGTTATTTCTACTTCAAAATATGCAAAACGGCGCTCTATATCTATTATCTTATCCTTAATAATTGTACGTGTATTTTCTTTGTTTTCTGATCTAAACCACACCATGCGCCACTTTACTTCCATATAATCGGCTGACTCATTGCGCCAATGTCCCGTTTCAGTATCTCTTCTCCTTGTAGGCAATTTAGTTATATGTTGCTCTGGGTTAAAATTTGATTCTGACATTATTAACATCTCCTCAAAAGATATATATTTATTATATCATATTTCAGAACAATCTGTACGTCTGACCTAGATAAGGAACAGTCGTATTAATATTTAATTTATTATGTATATCCATTACGAGCGAAGATATGGCATCATCCTCTCCATGTACTACAAATATTTGTCTGGGTTTAGTACGAAAATGCTTAATCCAGTCAAGGAGGCCTATTTTGTCTGCATGAGCCGAAAAACTGTCTATATGATATATGAAAGCTTTTACAGCTATATCTTCGCCAAAAATTTTAACCATTTTTGCCCCATCTAATATTTGCCTTCCTAAAGTCCCCTCTGCTTGATACCCGACAAAAACTACACTACACTCAGGTCTCCATAAGTTATGCTTAAGATGATGTTTTATACGTCCAGCATCACACATACCGCTGGCAGCTATTATAACGGCACCGTCTGTAATAGAGTTTAACTGCTTGGATTCTTCTGCAGTTATAGTAAAATGCAGTCCTGGAAATGCCAATGGGTCATCACCATGTTTTAACAAATTTAATGCATCTTTATCATAATATTCGTAAACATCGCGTCTAAATATTTCAGTGGCTTTTATGGCTAAAGGACTATCTATATATACGGGTATAATAGGGGCTTTTTTAACTTCTAAAATTGAGTTTAGTTCATACAAGAGTTCTTGAGTACGCCCTACAGCAAATGCTGGTATTATAACGTTTCCCTTTTTGCTAAATGTATCTTGGATAATCTGCCAAAGTTTATAAGCACGATTTGCTTTATCACGGTGTATTTTATTGCCATAGGTAGATTCCACAAAAATATAATCAGCTTCAGAAATGTAAGTAGGATCTTTAATTATGGGCTGGTTTTTATTTCCAATATCACCTGAAAAAACAAGCTTTAAGTCGCTTTCCTTATCCCACAGTTCTATTATTGAAGAACCTAATATATGACCGGCATCTTGAAATCTGACTGAAATATAATCATTTAACCTTATAATTTTGTTATAAGGTACAGGTTCAAAAAAATTCATAGAATATTCTGAATCAGAGATAGTATAAAGAGGTTTTACTAATGGTTTCCCTGCTCTCATAGCTTTCCGAGATGCCCATTCAGCTTCTGTTTCCTGTATGTGCGCGCTGTCGGGAAGCATAATGCTACATAAATCAGCAGTAGCTTTAGTACATAAGATTTTGCCTTTAAAGCCACTTTTACAGAGCAGCGGTATCCTACCACTATGATCTATGTGCGCATGCGTAAGTAAAAGATAATCAATTTCTGATGCATTAAACGGAAAATTCATAAAGTTATACGCTTCTTCTTTTTTGCCGCCCTGAAACATTCCACAATCTACCAATATTTTTAAATTGCGGCTTTCCAAAAGATAACATGAGCCAGTTACCATCCTAGCAGCTCCTAAAAAAGTTATATTCATAATTTATAACCTCTCAAAAATTTGTCCTTTAATTCGCTATTATTTGTTGCATTTTGTGCTTAAATATATTATAATATTCACAGTTTAGCGGTTAAAACAATGCGAAAGTGGCGGAATTGGCAGACGCGCTAGATTCAGGTTCTAGTGCCTGCAAAGGCGTGGGGGTTCGACTCCCCCCTTTCGCACCACTCATCCTGACTCATCGACATATGAAATATTATATTCATTCAATGCTTCACTTCTTGCAGCGTATCTTATATCATTTATGTACTCAAATTTTTCTATAAGCGAGTTAACTATTTTGCTGTCCAAAGAGTCTACACCCATGTGGCTTAATGTTCTAATTATTTGATCTTTTGATAAGCCCTTGCGATACGGCCTATCTTCTGCAATAGCTGTAAAAACGTCCGCAACGGCCATTATTCGTGAACCAAACGATATATCAGCGGCTTTTAAATGGAATGGATATCCTTTTCCATTTAACCTTTCATGATGTAGAGATGCCCATTCATTTATTTGTTCTAAGCCATTTATATTGGCTAATATTCGGTAAGTATAGAACACATGGCTGCGCATTATATTAAATTCGTAATCATTAAGTTTAGCAGGCTTTTCGAGAATTTCTTGTGGTACAGCTAATTTACCTAAATCATGCAAATATCCAGCGATTTTCATAAGTTCTTGTGCATATTCTGAAAATCCAAATAAATTTGCTAGTTCTTGAGCAACAGCAGCGACACTAGCAGAATGAGCGGCTGTATACACACTTCTAAAGTCTATCATACGCCTAAAAATATTTGCTAACTCTAAAAGTTCGTTTATATTCAATTGTATTTCAGGAACAATGCCAAGTTGCTTCTTTATTATTTCAATGGGGTTATACATTATGTTTAGCCAAAAGCTTTCCTTCGTGTTTAATTCTGTATATATTTCTTTTAAAGCTGGCATAAACATATGTCCAAATTCAGGAAATATACGAGAATTTATATCGTTTACTTGTCCTAGAATTTCCTCATGCTTATCAATAAGCACTTCAATTCGGTCAGATAAATGGAGTATATGGCTTCCCAAAGGAACAGTATCTTTAAAATTATCCCACCTGTCATGATGGTGTCTGATTAATAAGGCCGAGTTAGATAATGGCGTAAAATTTTTAAATAAATTATAGCCTAATTCTGCGTGAAGATAGGGATAACGATCTTCAAAACTAAGGCTATGAAGCCTTTCTTCTAGTGATAAAGCACCGCTATCATGTAGAGCTCCTGCCAATAGTATCTCTCTTTGCTTATTATATGGCAATTGCATTTGCCTAGCTATGCTATAGGCTATATAAGCAACTCTTTCATGATGGCCGTTTAAATATGGACTTATTAAATCCATTGTGTTTGTCATGGCTATAACTATATCTAGCAATGATACCTTTGTGTTCATATACCCTCTCTAAAAACTTTTTATAAATCAGCAAGTTTTTTATAGATCTGGACTGCTGTTAGTAATATGCTTTCATCGAAATCAAATCGTTCGCTGTGTAAAGGAGCTGTGAAACCAAACTTTTCGTTTTTGCTTCCTAAAAGAAAATATACGCCAGGAACTACTTTTTGAAAAAACGAAAAATCTTCAGCTATCATCTGTGGCTTTATGTTAACTATATTTTCTTTGCCCACAATATTAATTAACCTTTCGGTTAGGATAGGATCATTATAAACAACAGGATAATTGACAAGTTCCTTGTACTCGCAAGTTATACCATATGTTAATTGCAAACCATTTAATATCTTAATTATAGCAGTTTTTATGGTTTCATATACTTCATCGCTGAAAGTTCTTAACATTCCTTCTAGCGTCGTATGCTCTGCTATTATATTTCTTCTTTTGCCACCATAAATTTTTCCTATGGTTATTAAAGCCTGTTCCGTAGGGTCTATGCTGCGCGTTATTATGGATTGTAACATCTGTATTAGCTGCGAAGCTATAACTATAGTATCTATCCCTTTATGCGGCATAGCGCCATGAGCGCTTCGGCCAGTTATATCTATGTCGAATTCCGAAGTTTGAGCCATTATAGGTCCTGGACGTATACCTATTTTACCTTGCTCTAATTCTGGAAATATATGCATAGCATATATTTCATCTACTTTAGGGTTATCTAACACTCCATTCTTTATCATCGAAAATGCCCCACCTTCCGATTCTTCTGCAGGTTGAAAAATCAAAATTATGTTAGCAGTAAGGTCGTTTCTATATCTTGACAGTAATCGTGCAAAACCGAGTAATGCAGCTATATGCCCGTCATGACCACACGCATGCATAAATCCAGGATTTTGTGAAATATATGGCTTATCATTAAGTTCTGTTACTGGTAAAGCATCTATGTCTGCTCTAAAAGCTATAGTTTTTATGGCTTCCGGAGTTATGATAGTAGCTTTTATGCCCGTCTTTGCTACTATTTCTATTTTATCAAAAGACATTTCCTTTAATTGTTTTATTATTGTATCACGAGTAAAAATTTCATTGAAGCCTATTTCAGGATGTTGATGAAACAATCTACGCATATTAATGACATATTCTTTTAATTCAAGCACTTCATTATCTAATTTAATCGTGTTCATTCACCTCTCAAAAACTACTTGGCCGTTTATTAAAACTATTTTTGCTTTTGTGCGAAAATCTAAAGGATGACCATCAAATACTGTGACATCAGCATCTTTACCAATATCTAAACTGCCTAATTTGTCATTTATGCCTGATATTTCAGCAGCATTAATGCTTATCGCCTTTAATGCTTCTAGTTCATCCATACCTTCTCTTACAGCTATAGCAGCTGAAAGAGGCAAATATTGTATTGGCACAACAGGATGGTCAGTCATTATAGCTATTTTTAATCCGGCTTTCGATAATATTGCAGGAGCAGCCACATTATGATTGCGAAGTTCTATTTTAGAACGTTCTGATATAAGCGGCCCTACTATAATTGGGTAACTGACCTGCTTTAGCAAATCTACTATCATATATCCCTCGGTACAATGATCTAAAGTTATTTTTATGTCAAATTCTCTTGCAATTCTTATGGCAGTGAGTATATCATCGGCTCTATGAGCATGTACTTTTAATGGTATTTTTTTATTTAAAACCATTGTTATAGCTTCCATGGATAAATCGCGCTCAGGTAACTTTTCGGGATCATTCTTAGCATCGAGCATTTTTATATTATATTCTTGAGCTTTTATTAAACTTTGACGTAATATAGCCGCTATTGCCATACGTGTATAAGGCGACTTTTTCTGTTCGTGATATGTGTGTTTTGGATTTTCACCTAGTGCGGCTTTTAGCGCTACTGGCGATTTTATTATCATATTTTCTACGCCTCTACCACTGGTTTTTAATGCAGCGAACTGCCCTCCTATTACATTAGCGCTACCTGGGCCTGTTACTACTGTAGTAATGCCCGCTTCTGCAGCTTCTGTAAAACATTTATCAAATGGATTAACGCCATCTATAGCCCTCAATTGAGGCGTTACTGGGTCAGTATCTTCGTTTCCATCTGCACCTTCAAAGCCCATTCCATCATTCCACATGCCTACATGGCAGTGAGCGTCTACGAAGCCTGGTAAAACATACATGCTGTGGGCATTAATAATGTATGAATTTTTGGGAACTTCTAGATTATAACCTATAGCTTTTATTTTACCATTTTCTAATAATAAATCTCCACCATCGTAGTTTTTATCGGTCATAGATAAAATTTTACCATTTTTTATCAATATTGAAGAATACATATTGCGCCCTTCTTTTTAAATGAATATGTTTTTATTTTATCATTAATATGAAGCTAACTTCAACTAAAACAGCGTGCTACGACTTTTATATGACTTCGTAGCACGCTGTTTTAGTATCGGATACATAAGATTAATGATTCTTTATAAATCAAATATTTTGCCTGGATTAAGAATATAATTTGGATCTAATGCTTTCTTTATTTTACGCATCACATTTATTTGATTTTCATTCATAACCAGATTTATATATTGCTTGCGTTTAGAGCCTATACCATGTTCGCCGCTTATAGTACCTCCAAGACTTGCTGTTAATGTATACATTTCGGTTAATATTTTGGGGAGTACTTCATACCATTGTTCTAAAGTAAATTCGGGATTTTTTACCACAGTTGCATGTAGGTTACCATCGCCAGCATGACCATAGCATGGTATAGGTGTATTGTATTTATTTATTATATTGCTTAAGCCATATACAAACTTTGGTATGTTAGATATAGGTACCACTATGTCTTCTAAACTTTGATGAGGGCTTATTACCTTAAAAGCCTCAGCGACATTGCGTCTTATTTTCCATATCCGTTCTGTTGTGGTATAGTTATCTGCAACATATACTTCTATAGCACCATTTTTTATGCATAGTTCACCTATTGTCTCATATTCTTCTTCTACAATTCCTTTGTTTTCACCATCAATTTCGATAAGTAACATAGCACCGGCTTCAGCTACCGGAAGCGTTTCGTTTAGATATTGGCAGGACGATTTAAATGAAGATTCATCCATAAACTCAATAGCCGTAGGTATAATACGGCCGTTTGTCATTATTTTGGGGACTACTTCTATAGCAGAATCGACGTCCCTAAACAAAACCAAAAGATCAGCAGTGGCTACCGGCATTGGCAAAAGTTTTAGTATTATTTTAGTATATATTCCTAGGGTGCCTTCGGCTCCCACCATTAAATGGACTATATCATAGCCAGTTACATCTTTTACGCGTTTGCCTCCAAATTCTACTATCTCACCGGTTGGCATAACCATCTCTAATCCGTAAACATAACGGCTCGTAACGCCATATTTTATAGCTTTACCTCCGCCCGCATTTTCAGCAACATTACCTCCTATAAAACAGGTTTCTAAACTCATAGGATAACCTGCATAAAACAAACCATCATCTTTTATTATATTATTTATCTCGTTTGTGACTACGCCCGGTTCCACTACTGCCATAAGGTTTTCTTTATCAATTTCTAATATGCGGTTCATTTTTTCAATTGACAGCAATATACCACCATATATAGGAACTGCACCGCCCGATAAGCCACTCCCAGCCCCTCTAGGCGTTACAGGTATCATATATTCGTTGGCTAATTTTATTATTTCAGATATTTCTTTAGCGTTGCTTGGCTTTACGACAACGTCTGGCATGTGAGCATGTTCTTTTTCTGCTACTTCATCATGAGCATATGCTTCCATCTTTTCAGGATCATTCCATATAATATTTTTGGAGCCAACTATAGATGCTAGTCTATCAACAACTTCTTGAGTTACAGTATTATATTGAGCGCTCATTCTGTCACCTCCTGCTCATGCTGAGATTTATATTGTTTTAATTTTTCTATAAGCACTGGCAAAATTTCTAAAGCATCTCCGACTATACCTAAATCGGCAAGCTTAAATATTTGCGCATCTGGATCTTTGTTTATAGCTATTATGGTTTCCGAAGTCTGCATTCCTGCTATATGTTGGATGGCACCTGATATACCTATAGCCATATATAATTTAGGAGTAACAGTTTTACCGCTTAAGCCAACTTGGTGAGGATATGTAATCCATCCCCGATCTACTACATCTCTAGAAGCTCCTATGGCTCCATTTAGAAGTTTAGCTAGTTCTTCTATATACTTAAAATTTTCAGCACGTCCTAAGCCACGTCCGGCAGCTACAACAACATCTGCTTGTTGCAAAGAGATTTCTTGTGTTTTATCCTCGATAAAATCCAGTTTTTTTACCCTAGATACAAAACATTTTTCAGGGATTAGCGGCTTAATAAGGGTACCCTGTCTATAAGGATTTCTAGATGCTGGTTTCGTCGAATGGGGGCGAACAGTGGCCATTTGAGGTCTAGCTTTGGGAGTTTTTATAGTTGCCAATATATTTCCACCTATAGCTGGTCTAGTCTGCAATAAATTGCCAGTATTTTCTTCTATATCTAAAATAGTGCAATCAGCAGTTAAACCTGTATGTTTTCTTACAGCTACGTGAGGTAATAAAGTGCGTCCAGTTGAAGTAGCTCCTGCTAATAATATTTGAGGTTTATAAACATCTATAAGGTGGCATAATGCATTCGAATATGGTTCAGCTAAAAAGTCGTTTAATATTGTATGTTCTATAAGATATACTTCATCGGCTCCCCTGTATATAAGCTCTTGAACTTCATCTTCTGCAATATTACAACCCATTAATATTGCAGCGAGAGGTACATTTAATTTGTCAGCTAATGTCCTCGCTCTATTTAACAGTTCGTATGATACTACCTGTATCTTCCCGTTTTTTTGTTCTGCTAATATCCATACTTCATTTAAACTCATATTAAATACCATCCATTATATAACTTGTTTGTCTTTGAACAAGTTTATCAATTTTTCGATTGCTTTTTCAATAGATTCTAAATCTCTCGTTACGTATTTTTCGCCATTGCGCGATACTTGTGGGTGAAAAGTTTTCACAACGCGAGTAGGTGAACCTTTTAAACCTATATTATCTAACTCGGCGTCTATATCTTCCGGCCCCCAGATAGGAATTTCCACCTTTTTTGCCTTTTGCTTGCCATGCAACGTTGGAAGTCTTGGATCGCTTATTTCTTTTACCACCGTTAACAAACTCGGCAATGGTAACTCTAATAGCTCGTATCCCCCTTCCACTAAACGCTTTACATGCATCATTTTTTCGTCCATATAAGTGATTTCACTTGTAAATGTTGATAAAGGCAAGTCCAAAAAAGAAGCAATGCCAGGTCCCACTTGACCGGTATCGCCATCAGTTGCTCTTTCGCCACATATTATCAAATCAAAATTACCTATTTTCTTTATGGCTTTAGATAAGGTATATGAGGTGGCCCAGGTATCCGCACCTCCAAATCTTTTATCAGATAGTAAAATGCCATTATCGCACCCCATTGCTATAGCTTCTTTTATGGCTTCAATTGCTTTTTGTGGGCCCATTGATATAACGGTTATTTCTCCACCAAATTTTTCTTTAATTCTTATTCCAAGTTCTATAGCATATAAATCCAAAGGATTTATAATGCTTTCAACGCCTTCGCGTATCATAGTACCAGTATTTTCATCCATTTTTACATTGCCAGTTTCTGGCACTTGCTTTATAGGGATGATAAGCTTCATGAAAATCCCTCCTAAAAACTTAAACCGTCATTTCCCAGAGTTTGGGATCGGGATTTGGTATAATTGCTGTATTTACTAAAAACCCGTCTTCTTTAACTGATGTCGCTCCAGCAGATACCGCTGCTGTTACAGCTCCTACATCTCCTGTCATTAATACAAATGATTTTCCTCCCATGCCTCTGGCAATTCGTATTTCTAATAGTTCTACAACTGCAGCCTTAGCGGCAGTATCAGCAGCGACTATAGAAGATGCGACAGAAAATGTTTCGATAATACCTAGTGCTTGTAAATTATTTACAGGTGTAGTGCCATTTAAGGCTGGAAAAACATTATCATGCACATTTGCTAAGATAAAGCTATCTATAACATTATCTGAAAAATTATTTATACCATTCTCTACAGCACTTTGTACAGAGCTTATATCTCCAGCTATTAATATTATATATTTGCCAGGACAAAGAACAGTAGCCTCAATAATTTCTACATTAGCTGTTTTAATAATGCTGTCTGCAGCTATCAAGCCCTTTGCTATACTTTTGAATTCGACAAGTCCAATGGCTTTTTTTTCATTCATATTTCATTTAGTCCCCTTTATGACTATTTCTTGTCCAACAGATTCTATCATGCCCGATATACTAGCATGTAGATTAGCTCCTAACTTATCAATAGGTACTGAAGCTATTAATTGGCCCTTTTCGACAAATTCACCGACTTTAATTATTGGTATAGCTGCATCTCCAGCACTCTGCCTGAGAGGTATGGCTACGCGGTTTATATTATATTCTTTAGCAGTAAGCGGCATTGCTTTGTCGTATTGTTTTATACCGAGTCTCATTATAAGTCTATCTATAGGAATTAAACGCCCATCACGATAAGGATTAGCTGTTAAATTGGCATTATGATGTGGATTTTTAAATCCTTTTTTTATAAATTCTTTTTTTATTTCAATGTTTATACGTCTAGGTGACAAGCCCAGAGGACAAGCGTATAAATCGCATACACCGCACTCACTGCACAAAAAAGCTGTGGTTATAGCATTTACGTCATCTGCTGTTCCATACGAAACAGCCCTTATAGTTTTATGAGGCTCTATACTATGACCTATAAGATGGCGAGGACACATATCTGTGCATTCTTGACATTGACAGCATGATGCTTTTCCGCGCTTTACTGCCAAGCTTGCTCTCTCTTGCCTTTCAGATATTAAACGATGCTGCAGGGGTAATATTATCAAACTTTTTGTGGTTTTAGTTACTACAGCTTGCGAGTATTGGACAAGTTTACCCATCATTGGGCCTCCATTTATAATGCCAAAAGAAGCTACTGTAGGGCCACCTGCTAATGCTATAACATCCGCAACTGGTGTTCCAATAGGAACATTTACTGTTATAGGATTATGTACTTCTCCAGCTATAGTGACAAACTTATCAGTAACTGGTAAACTGTGCATAGCGTTGTATATATTAAATAACGTTTCTACATTTATAACTATAACGCCCACCATTAAAGGAATACCTCCTTCAGGTACAATCTTACCAGTTATATCGTATACTAATATTTGTTCATCTCCAGCTGGATAAACATCACGAAGTATACTTAATTTCATATTATCATACTGTTGCAAAAGCTGCTCTACTGCGAGTATTGCTTCCTTATATTTTGGTTTTAAAGCTATATAGGCTTCCGATGCGTTACACGAAAGCATTACAGCGCGCAATGCTTCAAGGATTTCTTGGGTTTTTGTAGCCATAAGTTGTTGATCCACTTTTGTTAAGGGTTCGCACTCTGCCCCATTTACTATAATAATGTCTGCGTTAGTATTTATTTTTACATGTGTTGGGAATCCAGCACCGCCTGCACCCACAACGCCTGCCTCAAAAACCATCTGCTGTAGCTTATTATTGCTCATATCGTTTATCCTTGTGGCAACATGCTTTCCACATCAGAGTGTGGTCTAGGTATAACTACAGATGCTATTACCTGACCTAAACGCTTAGCAGCTTTTTCGCCAACGTCTACAGCAGCGGTAACAGCTCCTACATCGCCTCTTATTAATACACATATAAAACCAGAACCTACGCGTACATTTCCAACTATACTTATATTAGCAGCTTTAGCCATTGCGTCCGCAGCCTCAACTGCTGCTACTAAGCCTTTCGTTTCTATCATACCTAATGCATTTGCATTCATATTTAACTCTCCTATATTTCGATTGAATCTGCGTTATCTACAATTCCTACTACAGCAACATCTATCGGGGCATTATCTTTTCCTGTTGCTATACGGGCCGCACATCCTAATGCTATCAATACTGTTTCGCCTATACCAGCTCCTATATCGTCTACAGCTACCATAGGCTCTTTTTTTTCGCCGAGTACAGGTTGAACTATTAATAGTTTTGTTCCCTTTAATTGTTCATGCTTCCTGGTGGAAACAATATTACCGATAACTCTGCATATTATCATATAGGTCTCCTTTATATCAATATTTCCACTAAATCTCCACTATGAAGGCCAACGGCGTTTGCATCATCAGTATCTATGTGCATTTCAGTGGTAAATTTTTCATTAACGCGTACTTGGACTTTATATAAAATCGCTCCTTTTTCTCCATAGGCTTTAACGTTTACATAAACATTATCTTTCAACCCTATAGATTCAGCATCTTGTGGCGTCATATGAATATGCCTATTAGCCAAAATGCACCCTTCTTTTAAATTTAATGCTCCCTTAGGGCCTACTACTACTATACTCGCAGAGCCTGCTATGTCGCCTGATGCTCGAACTGGTGGATTAATCCCTAATTTAAAAGCGTCTGTGCGTGCTATTTCAACTTGGGTATTCTTGCGCTCAGGCCCTAATATACGCACGTGCTCTATAGTTCTTAAATTTGGACCAACTAATGTTACCGTTTCTTCGGAAGCAAAGTCGTCAGCCATAAGTGGTTTCAATTTATGTAATTGATAACCACTGCCATATAATATATCCAAATCCTCTCTTGCTACATGAATATGGCGTGCGGATACCCCAACAGGTATATGACGTTTTTGAGATTGTAATTCTTCTATAACAGCCTTAGTTATCAGTTCTAACAATTTATCCTTATCCATAACTTCATCCATGATTCATGCCTTTCTTATTTCAACTGGGGCAATATTTTTTCGATATCTTCATGTGGCCTAGGTATTACATGGACAGCTATAAGTTCGCCCAATCTGTCAGCTGCTTGTCCGCCTACTTCTGTTGCGGCTTTCACAGCACCTACATCGCCTGTGACGAATACAGTTACCAAACCAGACCCTATCTTTTCTACGCCTAACAAGGTAACGCTAGCAGCTTTAACCATTGTATCAGCTGCCTCAATAGCTGCTGTTAACCCTTTGGTTTCTACCATTCCTAATGCTTCGTTTATCATTGCTTTTTCCTCCTTATCGTTACTATTATTCGTTTTTTTAATAGATTTATATTCTTTCTCTTTATGCTTAGATATTGCTTTATTATCTTCTGCCATTTTATCACCATCCTAAGCGAACTTTTCAAATAATACGATCTTTACTTTTCAACACTTTGATCTTGTGTCTAACAGTCTGCTGTATATTAAGCATATCGTCTATATATGAGCTAAATTTATCGTTTTCACGGACTAATTGTAATAACACGCGTTGAACTATATTTTTTACAATTGTATATTGACGATCTTTAATTTCTCCAGCCGCATTATTCCTTAAGCATTCATTTGAAAACGTATCTATGCAATTATGTTCATCACATCGACTAACATGGTTGTCGTTCATTGCTTTATCTTTCATATCAATGCAAGCATATTTAAAAGAAAAGTTAAATTTTGATATTCCTGCTGCTACAGCCATTTCAAGATCATAATCATTATACATTGAGGCATTACTTAATGAAATAAATGCTTTTGTACGCTTTTTTATTTCTTCAGCTTCCCTAGGACTGCCTAATTCCAATAAATTGACATTTGTGCGTAAAATGAAATCAATAGGTTTATCGCATGGCTTGTAAAAATATGAGTTATTGTTATCAATTTTTCCTTCTACTGATATACCTAATATTTTAGCTATACGCATAACCTCTTGAACGTCTCGCACATTTTGTTCATATGATAGATTGGAACAATCATATGAAATGCAATTGAAACCATCATATATGGCCTTTATAATAGTTTCAAAATTCTTGCCGCGATATTGAACAGCAACTGGAATTGTTGCATTTTTAGCTATGCTTAGAGCTTGATATGATAAATCATCTAATTTATCTACACCAAGCATTATAGGAGAATGTTCATCTTGAGCTGCTTTTATAACACTCTCGATAGTTTCAGTATTATCAACTTCAAACATAGCAATACCATACTTATGCCTATAAGCTTCTTCTAAAAGCTGTTCTATCGCTAACAAGGGCATATTTGTCACTTCCTTTTGGTTATTTCAACTGGGGCAATATTTTTTCGATATCTTCATGTGGCCTAGGTATTACATGGACAGCTATAAGTTCGCCCAATCTGTCAGCTGCTTGTCCGCCTACTTCTGTTGCGGCTTTCACAGCACCTACATCGCCTGTGACGAATACAGTTACCAAACCAGACCCTATCTTTTCTACGCCTAACAAGGTAACGCTAGCAGCTTTAACCATTGTATCAGCTGCCTCAATAGCTGCTGTTAACCCTTTGGTTTCTACCATTCCTAATGCTTCGTTTATCATTGTTTTTTCCTCCTTTTTGTTAAAATCAATCTACTCCTTCTGCTTTTTTAGCTTTTAGAAGGGCAGTTATTTCTTCAGATGGCTTTGGTATGATTAAATGGCTAAAAACGCTACTTACTTTCTGAGCGGCGTTTGCTGCAGAAGTAACTGCAGCATCTACAGCCCCTACATCTCCAACCAGTTTCACAGTAACCATACCACTTCCCTTCGATGGTTCGTATCCTAATAAAGTTACCTTAGCGGCTTTGACGGCTGCATCAGCAGCTTGAACCGCTGCTGCAAATCCTACAACTTCTACTATACCTAAAGCATAATTCATATTATCACCTCCCATTATTATTTATTAGCTTATAAGTTTCCTGTGCTATAACGAGCTCTTCGTTTACAGGTACAACTACTACTTGTACTCTGGAGTTGCTTTTTGTGATAGATCTAGGCAGTGTTTTGTCACAATTTTTATCCTCATCGATAATGATACCTAAAAATTCTAAATTATTACATATTTCTTGACGTATATATGCCGATTTCTCTCCTATACCGCCAGAAAATGCTAAAACATCAAAGCCATTCATCGCTGCTGCATAAGCGCCTATATATTTTTTGCAACTATATACAAATGTGTCTATTGCCAATTTTGCGCGTTTATTTCCTTGCTGCGCTGCTTGCTCAACTTCGCGCAAATCGTTGCTAACTCCTGATATACCAAACCATCCGCTTTTTTTATTTAGTATATCGTCCATTTGCTCCGGCGTTAAACCTTCTTGCTTCATTATATAAGTTACTGCAGCAGGATCTATATCTCCACTACGTGTGGATTGCACTAGCCCTTGCAAAGGAGTAAGACCGGTACTTACATCAACTGATAAACCATGTTTCATGGCATTTGCAGTAGTACCACTACCTAGCATAAGCGATATTATGCGCAATTCTTTTAATTTTTTACCAACGAATTCTGCAGCACGTTTTGTTATATCGTTAAATGCTATGCCATGAAATCCATAACGTCTTATTCTATATTGTTCATAATATTTATAAGGAAGTGCATAAGTATATGCATAAGCAGGAAGTGTTTGATGTAGAGCAGTATCAAATAATCCTACTTGTATGGTTGTAGGCATTAACTGCTTGCATGCTTCTATACCGAGAGCATTGGGCGGATTATGTAAAGGAGCGAGTCCTGCATACTCTTTTAAAGTGGATAGAACATTATCATCTATGAATACAGCACCTGTATATTTTTCTCCCCCATGTACAAGCCTATGTCCTATAGCATCAATTTTGCCAATAGCTTTATCATTTATTATACTTTCTAATGCTATATTAATGGCCGATTTATGATTAGGAATAGCTGTAATTTTTTGCTCAGCTATCTGCCCTGCAAGTGCATAATGGAATATAGCGTCTTCTTTGCCAATGCGTTCTATCATGCCCTTTGCTAATACAACTTCTGACGGCATATCAAATATTTGAAACTTAACAGAAGAACCACCACAATTCAATACCAATATATTCATATATTATTCTCCTATACGAAATGAAAAACATTCCCTAAAACTATTCGTTCTTGACGAGTAAAATGACGTGGTGTACAAAAGCCTTCTCCAGTGGGTCCTGTAATAGTGTGTGCATATACTAAAGACTTCGATTGCGGATCCATACATGCATACGATGGGGCATTTACTATAAGAGCTGTTACTTGTAGCGTACGAGCATATTTTGTAATACGATTTATGTCTTTTGAATGCAATATTGCTGTATGCTTGTCCCCGTGCTCAGCTATAGCTGCATACTTTAAGGCTTCATTAAAATCTTTTACACGTACTATAGGCAATACAGGCATAAGTTGCTCTATCATTACCATTGGATGATCATGCGATGTTTCAAATATGACTGTACGTATGTCATCTCCGACTTTTATGCCAATTTCTCTTAATATAACTGATGGGTTTTTACCTATAAGAGCGCTATTTGGCTTGCCATTATTCATAGCTATATCTGTCAATTTTTCGATGTCATGGCCTTCTATGAGATATGCGTTATTTTTTTGCATTTCCGATATAAGCTGATCCGCGACCGTATCAACCACAAATACTTCCTTTTCAGCTATACATAATACATTGTTGTCATAACTTTCGCCATCTATAATATCTTTTGCAGCTTTATAAATATCAGCTGTCTCGTCTACTACGACAGGTGGATTACCTGGGCCACCAGTTATAGCCTTTTTACCACTTTTAAGTGCAGCTGTAATAACGCCTTCTCCTCCAGCAGCTGCTATCATTTTTATTTTTGGATGTGTGTATATCTTATTTGCAGTTTCCATATCTGCCTTGTCTACAGCTACCATTAAATATTTAGGACCACCTGCTGAAATAATAGCTTTGTTTAATATTTTCATAGCCTCTAGTGTTGCTGTTTGTGCTTTAGGATGTGGACATATAAAAATACTATTTCCTCCAGCTAACATAGCTATAGCATGATTTATAACAAAAGCTGTAGGATGAGTAGATGGCATTATTGAGGCTATTACGCCCATTGGACCGTACTCTATTATAACCGAACCACTATCCCCGCTTAAAAATTCTTTTTGCAAATCCTCTATACCAGGCGTATATTTTGCAGCATTTGTGTTTTTCAATGTCTTATCTTCTATTCTTCCATAGCCCGTAACCTCATATGCCATTTTTGCTAAATAATTTGCGTTTTCGATACTTGCTAATCTTATAGCTTCGATAATTTCGTTTCTTTTAGTTAATGGCATAGATGCGAATTCTTTTTGCGCATTACTGACTATCTCCATAGCTTCTTCAATGCTAGAGAATACACCAAAGTTATCATGCGTTTCAGAATATTGTGCTTTTGTGATTCCGCTAATGACCTCGTCTTTTTTAATCTCCTCTAGCACTTGCTCTACTATTGAAGCTATAATATTTTCATCAAAAGGCATTTTAAACTTCCTCCCTTTAAATTGTCGATAAATACGGAATTACGTATGGACCTTCAGGTATAGCAATAATGGAAGCATCAGGACCGTATTTTTTCAATGCTCTTTCTATGCCATCTTCTGGAGATTCAATTTTTAATGCAAAGGTCAAATCATTATTAGTAAATGGGGCAGAATATAACATCAAATCTGCCTTTTTTAACGCTTTTATTAATTCTTCTACTTCCCATTGATCTACTTTAAAGTTCTCCAAATGAGATATATATTGGATAAAAGCATTATAATCTCCAATGGATTTTAAACATTTTAGTGAGTCTAAAAATGAATTGCTACCTAGTCCTTCACTGCATTCAGACAGCATTATAATAGTGCCGCCGTCTTTTACAACGCTTAATGCTCCAACAAATCCTTTAACAGTTTGATAATATGTTTTATCTAGAGGATAACCTGCAGTAGAGGTCACTACTATATCTGCGGGGCATTTTGCTTTTTGTAATGGTATGTGGCTATAAATATCAGCAAATTTAAATCCTGCTGTGTGAGCAGCTTCCAATTCACCACAAAATATCCCACCAATATTTCTATTTTCGTCTATAACGACATTAATTATAAAATCCACACCAGCTTTTTTAGCTATTTCAACAGCCTCTGTATGGAAGGGATTGTCGTCTACAATGCAATTTGAAGCATTAGGATGTTCTAATATGGTTGGCATATGCATATATTTTACAGTTTCTATTGAAGATATACCTGGACATATGGATTTCCTGCCGCCGGAATAGCCAGCCATAAAATGCGGTTCTATAAGACCAGTTAGGATCTTTAAATCACTATTAACATAAAATTTATTAACATATATAGGAATATTATGTACTGTAGTCTGTCCTAAATATGTCATAGTGCTTATTTTTTCAGAATAATGATTTATAATACGATAATTGCTGACAATATCTTCTCCAAAAAGCTCGTTCATTTCATTTTTGCTGGCAGGCCTATGTATGCCTGTTGCAATTAATATAGTTATATCTTTTCGAGAAATGCCTGCTGAAGATAAGCAATCCAATATAGCTGGAAGCAACAATTTATTGGGTACCGGCCTTGTTATGTCAGACACTACTATACACGCGTTTTTTCTATTTTTAGCAATCTCATTTAATGATAAACTGCCAATAGGATTTGCTAGAGCATTTTTAATAGTGTTCTCAGTATCTTTGATAAGCGGCATTGACCGCTTATGCACTACTTCTAAGGTATTGGCATCCGGAAGTTCTACATCTAGACCCGTTTTGCCATATAAAAAATGGACATTCATATTATTCGTCCTTTTATTATTTATTTACTTTATTCTAACAATTTAAGTTGATTGTAGTCAAGCTTTTGTATAAATTGTTATTGATATTGATTGCTTATTTGAGGTTTTCTAATACTTTTTTGGTTATTTCAGTTACTAAAGATTCTATTTCTTCGCTATTTTTTATATTGTTTGTTTGTTTTTCTTGCATTTCGCAGCCACTATTTATAAATTGACATCCCTCACAACCAGGATGACGTCCTTTTATGCCCATTTTTTCTCTCACATGCATTAGCTTTTTAACATTTTCAGGAGATATATCTTTAGCTCCACCTAGATTATTTGCTAAATATAATAGGTGAGCATAGAAATCTAATGTTTCCATTTTAAAATAAGCATTAGTGAGATCGTAGCCATAAGTTAATGCTCCATGATTTTCCAGAAGTAAAGCGTCATAGTTTGGCAAGTATTTTGCGATGGCATCTGGTATCTCATCTGTAGATGGGGTACCATATTCAGCAATTGGTACTGTGCCTAAGGAAATAACGGCCTCTGGCATAACACACCTAGCTAATGGGATACCAGCTATAGCGAATGCTGTTGCATAAGGGGGATGTGCGTGAACTACTGCTTTTACATCTGGTCTATCTTTGTATACTCTCAAATGCATTTTCAATTCTGAAGATGGCTTAAAGCCGCTTCCTCCTCCTATTACTTCGCCATCCATATTAACTTTTATTAACATATCTGGTGTCATAAATCCCTTGCTTACCCCTGTTGGTGTGGTCCAAATTTCGTTTTCGCTAATTCTAACGGTAATATTACCATCATTGGCCGCTACAAATCCTCTGTTGTATATACGGCGCCCGATTTCACATATTTCCTCTTTTAGTTTAAATTCCGAATACATTTTTATCTCCTTTGCTTTAATTTACGAGTATATTCTATCACTTATACAAGAATTAATCAATATTTATGATTATTTTTTTGGATTGTTGTTGAATTAAACTGACGATACTTCTTTATCGCTTTAAGCATAAGAAGTATCGTCAGCGTAGTAATAATTAGTTTTATTAATTAGAATAATTAAGACTAATGGGCGAGTCATTGTCTGCAGGATACATAAGGGTTATTTCATTTTCCGCCATAAAATCTTCCCATTCTTTAGACAAGTGTTCATCCGTTACAAAAACATCTATATCATTTAGCGAGCATATTGTTGCGAAGGAAACTTTATCAAGTTTGGTGCGATCAGCTAAAAGAACGATGCGTTGAGCAGACTTTATCATTATTTTTTTGAGTTCTGCTTCAAATTCATTAGATTCAGTTATGAATTTATCGCGACTTACACCTTTGCATGACATGAAAAATATATCGGCGTTATAATTTGACAAAGCTCTTTCAGCAGAATGACCGACAAATGATAGTGAACTATTGCGCAACATACCTCCGGTCGATATAACAGATATATTCTCATAAGGTGCTAATTCTGTTACTATTTTCAAGCCATTAGTAATTATGGTCAAATGCTTTTTATTCTTTAAGTATTTGACCATCTGCAAAACTGTAGTACTAGAATCCATGATTATAGTATCGCCATCTTCCACGAGATTAGCAGCTACTTGAGCTATCAATTCTTTGTTTTCTTTATTCGTTACCTCTCTTATGGAAATAGGAAGTTCTAGATGCAATCCTTCGCTTATTACTGCACCGCCATAAGTACGGCGCAATAGGCCTTCTTTTTCGAGTTTTGCTAAATCTCTTCTTACCGTTTCCTCGGTTATATTGAACAAACGGCTTAATTCCGGAACTGTAACGCTCTGATTTTCATATAGTATATCCATAATCTTTTTTCTACGTTCTACAGCTAACATTACAATAACTCCTTTTGCTTAGGTTATGAATAATTATATAATTTTATTTTAAAACAATCAACATTAAAGACAAAATATAGTAAAAATAGTGTGTATTTTTATAACTATTTTAACCAAGCTTAAGCTTTCGACTCCCTGGTTTGACAATCGGTATATTCTGCCTGCACAGCGGACAATCAGATGGCTCATAAGATGGTATATCCATAGCAATGGCGCTAATTAATTTTGTTCCAAAATCGATTTTACCATTGCTTCTATCTACTACAACTGCAACACCTATTAGATCAGCTTGAGCTTGTTCTACTAATTCTATTACTTCCTTAACCGAACCGCCTGTAGTTATTACGTCTTCTGCAACCAGCACTTTTGCTGCTTTTGGTATTTCAAATCCTCTGCGCAGTAACATTATGCCATCTTCTCTTTCAGCAAATATTGCTTTGGCATTAAGCTGCCTCGCTAGCTCATATGCCATTATTATACCGCCTATAGCAGGACCAATGACCAAATCTATAGTTTGACCTTCAAACCTTTCTGCTAGCGATTTGCATATCATTTCGCTGTATATGGGATATTGAAACAATCTAGCGCATTGCATATAGCGGTCACTGTGTCTACCGGAAGTAAGGAGAAAATGTCCATTTAGCAAAACTCCTGTCTTAGTTAATATGTCTATAATTTGTTCTTGAGTTAACATATTAAACCTCCTATTATTTCTTTTATAGAACTAATCGAATTATTTAAAGCATAATCTTTTATGTCATTTATCACTTTTAGCATTGCTTTGGGATTAACCAAATTAGCGGTACCAATTTGGACAGCGCTAGCTCCAGCTAACATAAACTCTACAGCATCTTCTCCGTCCATTATTCCTCCCATGCCTATAACCGGTATTTCCACAACTTTAGCAGTTTGCCATGTCATATATAATGCTACTGGTTTTATAGCAGGGCCAGATAAACCGCCTGTCACATTACCCAAAACTGGTTTTTTAGTTTTAACATCAATAGCCATACCTTGTAGCGTATTTATTAAGGACACAGCATCTGCATTAGCGCTTTGAGCAGCTAATGCAACATCTTTTATATTACCAACATTTGGGCTAAGCTTTACCATAAGAGGGCGACTACAATAATTTCGGACTTTACTAGTTATTTTATATACGCTTTCAGGTGTTGCCCCGAAGGATAAGCCGCCTTCTTTCACATTTGGGCATGATATGTTAAGCTCTAATATATCTACCGCGACCTTGTCAAGTTTTTCCGCACCAGCACAATACTCATATTCCGTACTGCCCGCTAAATTAGCCACTATAATTGTATCATATTGCTTTAGATACGGTAATTCGTGCTTTATAAATTCGTCAATGCCAGGATTTTGAAGTCCTACACTGTTTAGCATACCGGCTGGTGTTTCTGCTATACGAGGTGGAGGATTTCCTTCTCTAGGATGTAAGGTTAGACCTTTTACAGATATACCACCCAGGGCATTTAAGTCCAGGTATTGACTGTACTCACGTCCAAAGCCAAAAGTACCTGATGCAGCTATAACGGGATTTTTAAGTGTAACACCACAAATGTCCACGCTCATATCTACATCATTCATTGAATATCACCTCATGTCCCCAAAAAACTGGACCATCTGCACATACGCGTCGATAGTGCCAGTCCGTATCACTTTTGATTTTACAACTGCAAACAAGGCATGCTCCTATACCGCATCCCATACGTTCTTCCAAAGATACAAGACATGGTATTTCATTAGCTTTGGATATATTGACTATTGCTTTTAACATCTCAATGGGTCCACAAGTGATTATTATATGCGGTTTCCTTATTTTCAACATAGATAAAACGCTTTCCGTAACGAATCCCTTGTTACCAAAACTCCCATCCTCCGTAGAGATAATAAGCTCATTACTGTATTCCGTAAATGGTTGCCATAATGGTTTAAATTCTATATCTCGGAATCCAAGGATAGACGTTATATTCTTTTTATTAGTATGCTGCTGCGCAAAAAGCTGTAATGGGAATATCCCTATCCCGCCGCCTACTAACCATATATCATTAACCGGACTTGGCATTAAAGATTCAAATGTATTACCTAATGGGCCTATTATATCGATTTTGGCCCCTTTGCCTTGCTTAGACATCCATTTTGTACCCCTGCCTCTAACTTGATATATTAGATAAATTTCGCCTTTATCTAAATTTACTTCCGAAACACTTATAGGGCGGCGTAATAAAGGGTCGTGATAATCACTGCACTTTACATGTACAAATTGCCCAGCTTTAGCATTTTGGGCCATATCTTCGGCTATAATGGACATCCTATATATATTTGGTGCTATTAATATGTTATTATCAATTATAGGCATAATGTCACTCTACCTCTAAGGTTGCTTTACCTAAATCTTTAAGGTTTACCGGCTCTAATTTTTTGCCCTGCAATTGTAAGCGCAGTATATTCGCTAATGCTCTTGCAGTATCTAAGGATGTTAAGCATGGTATGGATTGTTCTACAGCAAAGCGCCTAATTTTAAAGCCATCTCTTTGAGGCTGTCTTCCTTTGGTAGGCGTATTAATTACTAATTTAATTTTTCCTGCTAACATTAAATCCATTATATTAGGGCTACTTTCGTTAATTTTATTAACAACGCTCGCAGCTACATAGTTTTCGTTTAATACATGCGCCGTACCGGAAGTTGCTATTATGTTATAGCCCATACTTTGAAATGCTTGTGCTATCTCAATAAGTTCATGTTTATCAGAATCAGCTACTGTCATCAATATATAAGTGTCATTAGAAGGTGGATCGAATTTGAGTCCACTGGCTAGAAGACCTTTGTATAAGGCTTCGGAATAATCTTTAGCAATGCCAAGTACTTCGCCTGTTGATTTCATTTCTGGTCCTAAACCAACTTCTACATCAGGCAATTTGTCAAAAGAAAATACTGGCACTTTTACTGCTACATATTTGCCTGTTGGATGCAAGCCCGTGCCATAGCCCATGCTTTTAAGCTTTTGCCCCATTACAGCCTTCGTTGCTAAATTTACCATAGGAATACCAGTTACCTTGCTTATATAGGGTACAGTTCTGCTAGAGCGCGGATTTACCTCTATAATATAAACATCATCATTATAAATTATGAATTGAATATTTACTAATCCTATAACATGCAAAGCTTGAGACAATCTATAAGTGTAATCCAAAATAGTGTTTTGATGCTTGAGCGATATGTCTTGTGCCGGATACACGGATATACTGTCGCCAGAGTGAATACCGGCGCGTTCCACATGTTCCATTATACCAGGAATTAGTATATCCTCTCCATCACATATGGCATCTACCTCAAGTTCTTTACCCATCAGATATTTATCTATTAATATAGGGTGTTCTTGTTTTATTCTATTTACTATGCCTATATATTCTTGTATATCATTATCAGAATGAGCGATTTCCATACCTTGACCACCTAATACGTATGATGGCCTTACAAGAACAGGATAACCCAATTGATTAGCTGCTTTTATAGCTTCGTCAGCCGTAAACACAGTGGCACCTGCAGGGCGTGGAATCTTTAATTCGCTTAATAAATTATCGAAAGCTTTTCTATCTTCGGCCATGTCTATATAGAGAGGTTGAGTTCCTAATACAGGAATACCACTATCAGCTACCGATTTAGTAAGCTTTATGGCAGTTTGTCCTCCGAATTGGACTATTACCCCTATAGGATTTTCTACTTCAAGTATGTTTAATACATCTTCTGGCGTTAACGGCTCAAAATATAGCCTATCGGATGTATCAAAATCTGTACTTACAGTTTCAGGGTTATTGTTTATAATAATAGTGCCATAGCCCGCTTCCCTAAGAGCCCAAACACAATGCACAGAACAATAATCGAATTCTATGCCTTGTCCTATGCGTATAGGACCGGAACCAAGGACAACTACTTTGGGCTTATCAAAATCTTGCCAATCGTTTCCGTTATCATATGTTGAGTAGTAGTAGGGGCTTATTGCCTCAAACTCAGCAGCACATGTATCAACCATTTTATAAACGGGCTTTATATCATATTGTTTTCTAAGCGTACGTATTTCATTCTCTGTAACATTTAGCCATTTTGCTATAGCTGTATCTGCAAAACCCATTTTTTTTGCTTTTAATAATGTGTTTTTATCTAATGTTTCATACGTTAATGTCTTTATATGCTCCTCTAAAGAAACAATATTGTTTATCTTATTTAAGAAGAAACGATCTATTTTAGTTATATTATATATATAATCTATGTTGAAACCTCTGCGCAGAGCTTCTGCGACAACAAATAAACGCTCATCGTTTATTTCAGATATTCTATTCCTAATCTCATCATCGGACAACTGATGTATATGGTCCACTTCTAAAGAATATATTCCCAGTTCTAATGACCTAACAGCTTTTAATAGACTCGCTTCTAGGTTTGAACTTATGGCCATAACTTCTCCAGTAGCTTTCATACGAGTTCCTAAAGTTTTTTCTGCATATACAAACTTATCAAAAGGCCATTTTGGTATTTTGATTACCACGTAATCCAATGCTGGTTCAAATGATGCGAACGTCTTACCTGTAACACTATTTATTATTTCATCCAAAGTATATCCTATAGCTATTTTCGTAGCAACGCGTGCTATTGGATAACCTGTAGCTTTAGATGCTAATGCACTAGAGCGGCTGACTCTTGGATTTACTTCTATTACAAAATAATCCATGCTATTCGGATCCAAGGCAAACTGAACATTACAGCCGCCTTCTATTTCTAGAGCATTTATTATATTTATGGAGGCAGAACGAAGCATTTGGTATTCTTTGTCTGATAAGGTTTGTGATGGCGCTACTACTATGCTATCTCCTGTATGAATTCCTACTGGATCTATATTTTCCATATTACATACAGTAATACAATTGCCTTTGCTATCGCGCATTACCTCATACTCTATTTCTTTCCAGCCTGCTATAGATGGTTCTACTATTATTTGATGTACGCGGCTTAACCTTAAACCATCTGAAGCTATGCGCCGTAACTCATGTTCATTATTAGCTATGCCCCCGCCTGTGCCTCCTAAGGTATATGCTGGCCTTATTATAACTGGATAACCAACTTTTTGAGCAAATTTCAGTGCAGTTTCAAGATCATTAGCAATAACATTATCTACTATAGGCTCTCCTATAGCTTTCATTGTCTCTTTAAAAGCCTCTCGATCTTCCGCCTTTCGTATCGATTGAGCGGATGTCCCTAATAGTTTAATGTTGTATTTGTCTAATATTCCTTTTTCATATAATTCCATGGCGAGATTTAATCCAGTTTGCCCACCTAAAGTTGGTAATAAACTATCTGGTTGTTCTCTTTGAATTATGCTTTCTATCATTTCGATATTTAATGGTTCTATATAGACATTGTCAGCCATATTTGTATCTGTCATTATCGTGGCAGGATTACTATTGACTAACACAGTTTCTATTCCCTCAGCCTTTAGGGCTTGACATGCTTGTGTTCCAGCATAATCGAACTCAGCAGCTTGCCCTATTATTATTGGGCCAGAACCTATTACCATTACTTTTTTTACATCATTTCTTTTCGGCAATATTATTACTCCTTTCTATCCCCTCATTATTAGTGCAGTAGCTATATCATTTCTCATATCTATAGCTTCGCAACGCGCAGCTTCATAGAATTTTTCTGGTTTGAACGCCTTATTCCATTTAGTACTTTTATAAGCGCAGATTATACTTCGCGATGCATTAACTATAGCGCCTATGCCATGTTGGTCAAAACCGTTAATCACATCTTTAGCGCTTCCTCCCTGTGCGCCATATCCAGGAATCAAAAAATATGTTTGTTTCATGTCTTGTCTGAGTTGTAATAATTGTTGTGGATAAGTAGCGCCTATTACTGCTCCAACCGAACTATATCCTAACTCGCCAATCATATCTTGACCCCAGTCTTTTACCAGCTGAGCTACTAATTGATATACTGTTTTGCCACCTTCTGTTATTACATCTTGAATTTGGCCTGCAGAAGGATTAGAAGTTTTTACTAAGATAAATATACCTTTATCATAGAGTTTACATATATCTAAAAAAGGTTTTATTCCATCAAAGCCAAGATATGGGTTTACCGTTATAAAATCCACATCAAACGCGCTTTTAGCTACATCTTCGTATAAAAATGTTTTCCCTAAATAAGCTGTAGCATATGCTTCTGCAGTGGCTCCTATGTCATTGCGCTTTACATCCCCTATTACCATTAATCCCTTTTCTTTTGCATAATGAGCAGTATCATTAAAACATTTTACGCCATACCAGCCATACATTTCATAATACGCCATCTGCAACTTCACAGCTGGCACTATATCGTATATAGCGTCTATTATGCGACAATTAAAGTCTAATATCGATTTGCAAGCAGTTTCCATATCGACTTTGTCAGCGAAGTAAAAATCTTTAATATGCTCTGGAACATATTCTATCCGAGTATCCAATCCTACTACCGTTGGGTTTTGCTTGGCCACGCAGGCCTCTATTAGTTTATCTATAATCATCTATTATCACCCGTAACAACCTTTCCATCATATACTACACATTGTCCATTTACTATCGTATATAAAACACGACCTTTTAGTTTCATACCATTATAGGGTGAATTTTTGCCTTTAGATATGAAATCCTTCGAGTTCACTATATATTCGGTATTTGGATCTACTATAGTTACATCGGCTGGCGAATCAACTGCCAATTTTCCAGCATTTATAGCTAAAATATTAGCAGGGTTATAAGCCATTTTTGCTATAAATTCGGAAGGAGAAAGTATGTTTTTATCCACTAAGTATGTTATGCCTACAGATAAAGCAGTTTCAAAACCGGATATGCCTGGTAGGGCATTATATATGTCGTTCCCTTTGCTTAATTCATCATGAGGAGCATGATCTGTTGCTATAACATCAATAGTTCCGTCTTTGAGGCCTTCTATGATACCCTCAACATCTTTGGCCGTCCTGAGCGGAGGGTTGACTTTTGCATAAGTGCTGTAGCCGTCCAAAATTTCATCTGTTAAAGAAAAGTAATGCGGACACGTTTCACACGTTATTTGTATTCCTAAATGTTTGGCCCCTCTTATTATGTTTACTGAGCCAACGGTACTAACATGTGCTATATGAATGCGGCTATTGGTATACCCAGCTAATATCGCATCTCTTGCCACTATGATCTCTTCAGCAGCAGATGGAATACCTTTTAGCCCTAATTTAGTCGCTGTTACACCATCGTTCATGATACCATCGGCTACTAATTCTTTATCCTCACAATGTTCTATGATAGGTAGATCAAATCGCATAGCATATTGCATTGCTAACATCATAAGGCGGCTATCTGCTACAGAATCACCATCATCAGAAAGACCTATAGCACCTGCATCCTTTAGCATGCCAAATGGTGTAAGCTCCAATCCCGCCCTTCCTTTAGTTATGCAAGCTATTGGATAAATCTTTACAACAGAGTCTTTTTCAGCTTTAAAACGTATGTATTCTACCATTGCTTTATTGTCAATAGGGGGATTGGTATTGGGCATACATGCTATTGAGGTAAATCCTCCAATAGCAGCACTTCGGGTACCGGTAAATACAGTTTCTTTTGATTCATAACCTGGTTCTCTCAAATGACAATGCATATCGACCAAACCTGGTAATACCCACAATCCCACTGCTTCGATAGTAGTATCAGCATCACAATTAATTTTAGGAGATATAGATTTAATAATACCATCTTGTATCAAAAGATCTCCTATTAGATCAGTATTTGAATATGGATCAATAATGCGGCCGCTTTTAATCAATATTTTCAATATTATAGCTCCCTTCTAATATTAAATAGAGTAATGCCATACGCACAGCTACCCCATTTGTTACTTGCTCACTTATAACAGATTGGGGTCCATATACAATATCATAGCTTATTTCCACTCCAACGTTAGTTGGCCTAGGATGCATTAATATGGCATCGCTTTTGGCCATGGCCAATCTTTGTGCATTTATTCCGAAGTAATATGCATATTCGGACAATGACGGAACAAGACCGGCATTTTGCCTTTCTTTTTGCATGCGGAGTCCCATTACTACATCAGCATCTTTTATAGCATACTCTACATCAAAAGATACTTCCACACCCATATTTTCTATCCCTGATGGAATCAAGGTAGGGGGGCCTGCTACCACTACGTGTGACCCCATTTTAGTAAGACCGTATATATTGCTCCGCGCAACGCGGCTATGGTATATATCACCGATTATAGCCACTTTTAGACCATCTAAATGTCCCTTATTTTCTAAAATCGTATACATATCGAGGAGTGCTTGGCTAGGATGCTCGTTCATTCCATCACCAGCATTTATTATAGGAATATTTATAAACGGTGCCATAACAGAAGGTGTCCCAGAATATGGGTGTCTAATTATAATAACGTCGGCTGCCATTCTAGTTATGGTATCTAGTGTATCTTCTAATGACTCACCTTTAGCAACACTGCTACCTTGAACAGACATCGAGACTACATGAGCCCCTAGATATTTAGCAGCTAATTCAAAAGAAAGTCTAGTGCGTGTACTATTTTCATAAAAAACTATTGCGACGCTTTTACCAGCTAAAACTTTCATTTCTTTTTTCCCGTTTTTCAATAAAGTTTTCATTTTTTGGGTTATATTTAATATAAACTCAATTGTTTGCTTAGGCATATTTTTTATGCCAAGAACGTCACAATCTTTAAGTATATTATCCACGAATACGCTCCTTTCAAAAAAAGAGTAGCAATAAAATACTACTCTTCAATAACAACCTTATCTAAACCATCTATTTCTTTTACATATACAGAAACGCTTTCTAGTTTAGAGGTAGGCACATTTTTGCCGACGTAATCAGCTCTAATAGGAATTTCCCTATGTCCACGATCAATAAGTACGGCTAATTGTATGGCTTTTGGGCGCCCCATATCTATTAAAGCATCCATAGCAGCTCTTATAGTCCTACCAGTAAATAAAACGTCATCTACTAATACTATATTTTTATTAGAAATATCAAATGGTATATCTGTTATATTGAACTCATTATTAACGCATTTTGCATCATCTCTGTAAGGAGTAATGTCTAAGGTACCAATTAATGGCATTATATTCTCTACTTGTTTTATTTTATTCGCTAATCGCATAGCTATGGGCACCCCTCTACGATGTATTCCTATCACAGCAAGATTATCAACGCCTTTATTACGTTCTATAATTTCATGTGCTATGCGTGTTAAAGCTCTATCCATAGCTACTTCGTCTAATATTACGGTCTTTTCCTTCATCAATTCATCTCCAGGCATAAAAAAATCTTACCTAAGCGGTAAGATTTTTTGCAATAATTTCAATCTTATAAACCTTACCAGCCTCACAGGACTAATTTAAAGGTCATATTAAAATTTTTTATAGTATATCATAAAAATAATTTGGTGTCTATAAAAATTTTTGAATAAAGCCGCCGACGCTAATGAAGAAATCAAACAACAATCTTTGTTACAGTTGAATAATAACTTTAGTAACATTGCCGTTATATTCCACAGAATATATACGGTCTGCTACTTCGCTTAATACACGGTTATGAGTAACCATTATTATTTGCCGGCCAAAAGTCCTACTTATTTCCTTTAAAAATTCTGATACATTGACTATGTATTCGTCACTTACATGTTTAGCAGGTTCGTCAAGCACTAACGGCCCCTCTATAGGAGGGTTATACGATTGAAGCATGGCTATGCGCATAGCTAATGAAATAATGTCTACTACCCCGCCCCCACGTGATTCCTGAGGGCGCACTTTTATCACATCATCTTGATAACGCGAAACAACATAGAATTCAGCTTCTGGTCGCTTGCGCAGTTCTGACAACTCAATTTCAAAGCGTATGTCGTTTTGAAATATAAACTGTAAGCAACTTGTTACAAGCCTCTCTATCTGGCTCTTAGCTTGTTGACGAGCAAAATCCGCAGCATGATCAAGTAAGATTCTGGTTTTATCCAGTATATCAAGTTGCTTACTGGCTTTTTCCCTTTCTAAATGAAGCTCGGCTTTTTGACTGATTAATTGATCATATTTTGCTTTCTCAGCTATATAACGATTCTTTGCATTTTCGTGTAAATATTTTAATTCATTCAGTTGTTCTTTATAAGAATTCATTCTTATCCCCTTAGAAGATCTTCAGGTAAAAGCTGTCGAGCTTGTTGCATAAGCTCATTTATTTCAGATTCTAATCGCTTTATTTCATCGTCTAATTGTTCTGATTTTATTCCCAATTCAGCTAATTCTTTTATAAGCTCGTCACGCTGTTTTTGAAGCTGCTCCAATCTTGTCTCGGCCCTGACTCTCATGGTCTTAGCAGCATCTAATTCCTTTCTTAGTGTTTCTAGTAATTTTTCATTAGTATCCATATTATCACCTCGATTTATAATTCATAAGATGCCATTATATTTTCTATTACGTCAGAATTTATTTGAGAAAAGCACACGGGGCATTTACCCGTTTGAAGAAGCAACTTGCCATATTCTTCTGCTTTGTTTTTCACTTCAACTTCAAGATCATTTAAGTATATTTTGCCTTGTTCTATTCGTTCGTTTATTTCTTGTAAAGCAGTTTTAATTTCACGCAATTTGCCGAACAGTACTATGCGTTTTTCAGCTTCTTGCAGCAAAGCCTGGCACTTTTCAATTCCCTTTAATGAGCTTTTGTCATGCAGTGCTTTGCTCAATTCATCATTTATGCTGCATAGTCTTTTGTTTATAGATTTCAGCCCTTTTAACAATTCCAATTTGTGCGAAGCATCTTTTAAATTTTTATAGCATGCATCTAGATCAGGCATAGCATTTATAATATTTCGTTGTTTTGCCATGTCAGCATTGATAATTTTTAAACCGTTACTTAGTACAATATAATTTTTCATTATTTCATTCAGTTTTATAGCTTTATTTACAACATCTTCAGCTACATTTAAGTCAGCCATTTTATCTAGCAAAGCATTATTATAATCAATTTCACATACAGTGGATATTAAACGCTGTTGAATGTTTGTTAAGGATGAAATATGCGTTATCATAGATTCAATATTATGCAATAAATTTTCCACCATATTTAGTTGTGAAAGCCTGTTTAAAATATACTGTTGCTGCTCTAGTTCGTTTTTTGTAATATCTAATCTTTGCTTTATAGCTATTACCTTATCTAACCGTGTGCTTAAAGTTTCTGCCTTCGTTATACATAGGTCTGATTCATCAATAATCTTTTCTAATTGTGGCAAGTATTCGTATTGTTTTATAGCATCATCTAGATTAGCTATATCTTGATCCCATTGTTTTATTTGCTGAGAAAGTCTTGTAATATCAGTTATCGTTCCTTGCATAGCTCTATCAATTATGTGAACGCCTACTAAACGTCCTAATGCCTTTGCCCTAGTAGCGCCGTTTTCCATCAGCATAAAAGGTCCCTCTAATTGTTGACCCATGTTTATACTAACAGCATTATTTTCATCAAGCACCACTTTACGTATGCCGTGAGCTTTTAATACTTCAACCGGTATATCGTTGCCAAATCCCTCAAAAACTTGTCGATTACCACTTGCATCTACTAGTAGATAACGATTATATGAAGAAGAGCGTTCACGTATTATAGTATAAGCATTAGACATTACAAGAGTAACACGACAAAATGTTGCACCTTGGCGCATAAATTCTGTTCCTCTAGGTTCGTTATATAATACCCATCTGATAGCACGTATAATAGCAGTTTTACCACTGTCAGACGGCCCCACTATCATATTAAGACCCGGAGTTAAATCTAATTCGGTATATTCATGAGATTGAAAGTTTTCTAATATGATTTTTTTTATATAATTTATAGCCATATATATCTATGTCTCCATATATCTTTCTGCATCTGCTATACGTTTTAAGGCCTCTTTTTTAATATTTTCATCTATATTCTCATTATTCGCTACCTGCTGAATTATAGAATATAAATCTAATTTTTTGATTTCTCCTGCCGAGCCTATTTCTTGGAAAAAACTAGCAAGGCGGTGTTTTTTGAATTGTTCTTGTTCGATATAGCCTCTATCCAATACTTCATCGCCCGGCTTAGCACTTTTTAATTTTACTATATTTGCTACTATGCCATTTTCACGGCTAATATCCAAAATTGCTACTGACGGCCAGCGTTCTATTTCAGTAATGCTGCTAGTCATTCTAACAAGGCTTCCTGGATTTATAAAATATTTATTGTTTATAATTTTAATGCCAAATCCTGAATGATAGTGGCCACTTAAAGTTATATCAGCTTCAGTATCTAATATATCATCTAGCAATGTATAAGCAGCACCGTCGAATATTTTTTTATCTAGAAGCATACCGTGAACCATGTGTATAGAAAAATCTATATTGTGAGGTTTCGAAATAACATAGTATTGCTTATATTTATCTTTATAATCTATATCGTAAATATACGGTTGACCACTTAATAATATAGTTGCTTTATCGTCTTTGAGCAGTATTGGTTGTTGTGAATCTATAAGCTTTATGACTTTTACCCCATCTAAAAGCCCTACCATTGTTCTTCCTATAGTAGCAGGGTTATGTCCATACATATCATGATTGCCGGCAATGCCATATATAATTTTGCCGCTTTTTTGGAAAAAAGCTGCAAATTCTCTTACTATTGATGGAGATATATCAGGACGATCAAAAAAATCTCCACCATGCAAGACCACGTCTATATTTTCTTTGTTAATTATGTCATTTATTTCACTTAATTTATTCTTTAGCGTTTCACATATATCATCCAATCTACCACGCGGCGAATTACCACGTATATGTGTATCTGTAAAATAAAGAAATCTCATGTTTTATCCTCATCCATAAGATCAATAAAGAACTTATTTACAACATTATAAGCTAAAGACCTACTAAATCCTCTTCTTAATAAAAAAGCCATAGCTTTTGGCATGGCTTTTTTATTAAATTTGTCAAAATGATGGTTTATCAATTCTTCCGCTACTGTGCTTTCGTCTATATTGGCCTCTTCCCACGCTTTATCTATAACGGTCTTGGCCACACCTTTTGCTCGTAATTCAGAGTATATGCCGTTATATCCCTTAGGTTTAAATCTCATTCGCTCTCTTATCCACATAGCAGCAAACTCAAAATCATTTATATATCCCATGGATTGATATTTGCCGATTAAAGCGTCTATATCATTTTGATTATAACCTCTTTTTTTAAGATATTGTTCTATTTCATATCTGCTGCGAGGTCTATATGATAAAAAATTTAATAAAGACGCCTCCGCATTATGTTTTTGAGCTTCATGCATTATTATAAATCTACTTCCGGATGTATTACGGAATCATCATCTGTAGATATAAGCTTTATTTTCCCTAACTGATGTTGTTCTCTAATTTTGTCTTCTATTCCCTGACAAATATCTGGATGATCTTTTAAAAACTGCTTAGCGTTCTCTTTACCTTGACCGATTCTTTCATCATTGTATGAATACCATGAGCCGCTTTTTACGATAATATCTTGCTCAACTGCTAAGTCTAGTATATCGCTTTCGCGAGATATACCTTCACCGTAAATTATGTCAAATTCGGCTTGCTTAAATGGTGGTGCAACTTTATTTTTTACGACTTTGACTTTGGTATGGCTTCCTATAACATCAGTTCCGTTTTTTATAGCATCGGATTTACGAATATCCAACCGAACTGAAGCATAAAACTTTAGCGCTCTGCCTCCCGGGGTGGTTTCAGGATTACCATATATTACCCCAACTTTTTCACGAAGTTGATTTATAAATATAGCAACGGATTTGGATTTGCTTATAGCACCAGTCAATTTACGTAAAGCTTGTGACATAAGCCTAGCTTGCAGTCCTACATGAGCATCGCCCATTTCACCGTCTATCTCTGCCTGAGGGACTAATGCAGCTACAGAATCTATTACCACTATATCTACAGCACTACTTCTTACTAATGCTTCAGCAATTTCCAATGCTTGTTCTCCAGTATCTGGTTGCGAAACAAGAAGCTCATCTATATTAACGCCTAATCGCTTAGCATAGGTGGGATCCAAAGCATGTTCAGCGTCTATAAAAGCAGCTGTGCCGCCGAGCTTTTGAGCTTGAGCTACAATGTGTAAAGCTACTGTAGTTTTACCCGAAGACTCAGGGCCGAATATTTCCACTACACGTCCCCTCGGTACACCGCCAACTCCTAAGGCTATATCAAGGCTCAGTGAACCAGTCGGTATAACATCCACATTGAGGCGAGCAGAATCATCGCCAAGTTTCATAATAGAACCTTTGCCAAAGCGTTTTTCTATTTGAGTCAACGCCATTTCCAGGGCACGTTCTTTTTCTAACATCGCGGTTTCGCTATAGCTCGTGTTTTTATTGGCTATAGCTTCCTCCTTTCGAATATTCGAGTAATCAATGACGCGAACATTTGTTCACGTTTATAATTATACCCCTCATGTCTTACTAGAGTCAATTGTTATTTTTGGATACTTTAATTCATGATTTATATCTCAGAGAGAAGCTTTTATAAATTACGAATTTAAAGTTCGAGTATATGCAAACGCAATAGATTAAGCGCTGTTAGAGCCGCCATTTCTTTTATTTTACGGCGATCCCCATCAAATAAATGTTTTGTGCTATAAACTCCACATTTATCAGCCAAAGCCATATATACTAAACCTACAGGTTTTAATGATGTACCGCCATCTGGGCCAGCTATGCCTGTTGTAGACAAAGCTATATCAGCATGGCTGTGATTGAGTGCTCCAAGTGCCATTTCTTCAGCAGTTTGGGGGCTTACAGCTCCATATAATCTAAGTGTATCTTCGGATACATTAAGTAATTCTATTTTAGCCTCATTGCTGTAAGTAATCATACCCCTATCAAATACTAGCGATATACCAGGTATATCAGTTAATTTGTCCGATACCAAACCGCCCGTGCAAGATTCTGCCACAGCTACCTTCAGTTCTCGCTCTTTAAGCATTCTGCCTACTATGCTATTCATCGTGTCATCGTTAAATCCATATACTGCATTACCTAGGCGCTCCTTGATTTCATGCTCTATGGGATCTATTAAAGCATTAGCGTCTTCTCCATTTCTAACGCGCGCTGTAATACGAAGAGTTACATCGCCATGACCTAACAGAGGAGCTATTGTAGGGTTGTTTTGATTTTCTAATAAATCTTTAATTATTTCTTCGACTTTAGATTCGCCTATTCCAAATATTCGTATTACTCTTGATACTATAGAGTAATCAGAAAATTTACGTAAAAATGGCATCACTTCTTTTTCAAACATAGGTTTTAATTCTGTTATTGGCCCAGGCAATATTACAAATATCCCTTTTTCATGTTCTATTATAGCGCCCGGTGCCGTACCATTAGGATTATATATAGGTATAGCCCCTTTTGGTAATAATGCTTGTTTTATGTTATTGTCAGTTACTTCTCTACCTGTTCTTTTAAAATGTTCTTTTATATGCTCTAAGCTAGGTTCATGTATATGCATTTCTAAACCCAAAAACTCAGCTACAACTTCTTTGGTTAAGTCATCTACGGTAGGCCCTAATCCGCCTGTGGTTATTATGAGGTTAACTCTTTTTACGGCTATATTTAAAGCTTCCAGTAAGCGTTGTTTATTATCCCCAACCACTGTATGATAATATACATTTATTCCTAGTTCAGATAATTTCTGAGAGATATATTGCGCATCGGTATTAGCTATTTGGCCTAGCAAAAGTTCTGTTCCGACGCTTATGATTTCGCAATTCATATATTTGCCTCCTACTTCAGTCTTAAACAAGTATAATATAGTAAAAGAGATTCCGCAATAGCTTCCTTTTGTTTATATGCAATTTGTAATTTATATTATAGCGCATATGTAAGCGATGCAAGGCTATAACATGCCTTGAAATATTGCTGAGGCATACCCGCTGAATAAAGCTTAAATAGGCGCAACCGAGAGCATGGATGTTCATGGCTTGCGGTTATTGCAATTACAAAGTATAAGTCCCTCTAAATTATCATATTCACTTATAATTAATTCGTTTACATCGATTAATTCCATAAAACAAAGCAATATTATAGTCCCTCCTATGATGATATCCGCTCTTTGGGGTTGGAGGCCAACTACATGACTTCTTTCCTCTGGCGACATTTTAACAAGATTCTTTAATATATCTACTATTTTTTCTTTTTTTAAAGTGTAACCATGGACTTTTTCACGCGAATATTCTGTAAGTTGTTGATCTATTGCAGCAAGACTAGTCGGTGTACCTCCTATAGCTGTTAGTATGTCAATGTTTTCATGCTGTATTAGGCTGAGCTGTTCGTTAAAAGTTGATTTTACTATTGAAAATGCCTTTTTCAAATCGGTTACCGATGGTTTAGATAAAAATGGATACATTTCCGTCAAACGCACAGCTCCTATATTTATACTAGAAGATTTTTTAAGTTTCATGCCAGAACCTATTGCTATTTCTGTACTGCCCCCTCCTATATCGATTATGCAAACATGTTTGTTATCATTAATATTTAAACCATATACAGCGCCAAGATAGCCCAAATAGGCTTCCATATTACCAGCTATTATTTCAATTTTTACGCCTAGTATCTCTTCGGCTTGATTAAGAAAATCATGTTTATTATATGCCTCTCTGACAGCGCTCGTTGCTATAGCATATATTCTATCTACACCATTGTCTTCTATTTCTTTTTTAAAAGAGCGAAGGGCTTCTAATGTTCTTTCTATAGCATTGGCATCCAAAAGATTAGTACGATAAACATCTTTTCCCAGTCTAGTTTGCACATTGTACTTTGTTATAATTTTAAGGTTATATGCATCCAATATATCTGCTATTAAAATGCGTATGGAATTAGTACCAATATCTATTGCAGCTATTTTCATGTTATTCTCCTATGTTTAAATTTCAGCAAAAGGCTGGCCTAACCAGGCCAGCCTTTTGCTGAAATTTAAACATAACGTTTATTGTATCCTCCACGTTGCTTAGCTTCTTGATTCTGCTTTAAATCGTTAAGCCTTTCTTCACTTTCCTTGAGAAACTGAGCAAGCCTATCCTCAAAAGACAGCGATTTATTTTGAACATCATTTACTGGCATCTCTTCCTGGTAGGCTTTTTTTATAGAAAGTCGTATTTTCCCATCATCACCTATGGCTAAAACTTTAACTTTAACTTTTTCATTTTCCTTTAAATGGTCTTTAATATCAGAAACATAAGAATCAGCAATTTCTGATATATGGACGAGGCCAGTAGTACCATCAGGTAACTTTATAAAAGCTCCGAATTTTGTTATGCCAGTTACTACGCCTTCTACTATGCTCCCTATTTGTAAAGACATAAAATAAGATTATCCTCCTTTTTTGTACGCTATTTTAGTAAAAATAGAAAGACTATATTGGAGCATCATTTTGAATTGATCTTAAAATTTTATTTATTGGACTGCATATCATTTAAATATCTCACTTCTCCATTTTTGACCATGCCCAATTGCTCTCTAGCAGCTTTCTCAATATATGAGACGCTATTAGAGATATTTATTTGATGTTGCAAAATTTTATTTTCATTCTTTAATACTGATATTTGCTCAGCAATTTCTTGCTGTTTGGCTTTTATGTAATTAAATTGCGCATATTGACTTATTATCATCATAGCCACATAGCCTATAATAAGAATCAAGAAACCCGCACGTATAAGTTTTTTCATTTATCTTACCAGCTCTTTATAAAAATACTTTATCCTATTATATTATACGCCATTTATTGAAAAAATCCTGCTATTATAATTCTTTATATAAATTTTGAGATTGCTCTTTAGATGGCGATTCAACTATTTCGATAACTTGGTAACGTTTAACCCTATCGCCGAACTGTATTTCAATAACATCGCCAGGTTTTACATCATTAGCGGGCTTGGCCACTCTGCCATTTATCTTAACCTTTCCCTGTGCACAAGCCTCGTTTGCAATTGTACGCCTTTTTATAATTCGAGTAACTTTTAAAAACTTATCTAAGCGCATTAATACGTCTCCTTTAAATAGAGAAGGATAAAGCTGCGAATAATTCGCAGCTTTATAACCTAGGCACCCTTAACAGCATCTTTCAATGCCTTACCCGCTTTAAATACTGGTGCTTTAGAGGCCGGTATCATTATCTCCTTCTGCGTTTGAGGATCACGGCCTTTTCTTGCACTACGCGGACTAACTTTAAATGTGCCAAATCCAACTAGCTGCACTGTATCTCCATTAACTAGCGCTTCGGTCACTGTTTCTACGAAAGCATTCAATGCTTTCTCAGCGTCCTTTTTGGTCATTTCAGCTTTTTCTGCCATCTTTGTTATAAGTTCTGCTTTATTCATGGTGTTTTTCCTCCTTAAAACATTAATAAAATCTTTAATAGCCTCTCGTACTCTATTCTTACAGATTTTAAGCGAAAAATCAATACTTTTATGAAATTTTACAATTTAGAGCGTTCCCATAGTTTATCCATTTCTTCAAAGGACATATCCTCAAGATTTTTTCCTGCTTTTTTAGCAGCATTTTCCATATATTCAAATCGTTTTATGAACTTATCTGTTGCGCGTAACAGTGCTAATTCTGGCTGTGCGTCTAAAAAACGCGAAACATTTACCACAGCAAACAATAGATCGCCTAATTCCTCAAATATTTCGTCTTTGTCCCCTTTATTATAGGCTTCTTTAAGTTCATTGAGCTCCTCATAAACTTTGCTTAAAGGTCCGTCTATAGTTTCCCAGTCAAATCCCGCAAGCGCGGCTTTTTTTTGAACCTTATAACTTCTCATCAATGCTGGGAGTACAGCTGGAATAGCCTTCATTTTTCCCGTATAGTCTTCAAATCTTTTTTCTTGATTTTTAATTTTTTCCCAATTATTTAATACTTGTTCTACTGTATCTACTTTTTCGGCAGCAAAAACATGAGTATGTCTGTTTATCATCTTTTTACATATACCATCTATGACATCTTGTATTGTAAATCTGCCTTCTTCAGAAGCTATTTGAGCATGAAAAACTACTTGGAATAACACATCCCCAAGTTCTTCTATTAGTTCATCATCATTGTGGTGATCTATGGCATCTACAACTTCATATGCTTCCTCCAAAATGTATTGCCGCAGGGTATCATGTGTCTGTTGTTTATCCCAAGGACAGCCATCTTTAGATCTTAATTTTGCCATTATGTCTAACAAATCCTCAAAATCAAATTGCCGTTTTTTTTGCTCGTTCATTTCAGCATCCCCATTCTATAAAGTTTTTCTGCCAAACCTTTTAATTTATTAACTTGTTTCATATCGTTGTAAGTGATAGCGCCTATTGCTAAAAGCATTAAAAAGTATACGATTAAACCTATTAATATAGATACTAAAGTAGCTATTGTATTTCTACTGTTTAAAATATAAATCCATTTATACGATACCCATACAGCAGCTGCCATTACACCGCTGGCTAACGCTGGCTTAATAAAAAATGGCACGATTTCAAATTTTATTCGTGTATAACGGGCCACTGCTGTTAAATCTAAGATTGCAGCTAACATATAACAAGCTATTGTGGCAAAAGCAGCTCCTTTTATATTGAGTAGGGGTATGCCGACTAATATAAAGTTTGTTATTATTTTCAGCAATGCTCCCCAAAAAAGATTGATCACAGGTATGCCAACTTTCCCTACTCCTTGTAATATACCTGATGACGTTTGTACTAATGTTAAAAAGATTATAGCTATAGAGAGGATTTGAAGAATCTGAGCATTTATAACAAGCTGTTCATTATTGAGAGCAGGATAAAGCAAATGTAATATTGGACGCGCAAGGATGGCCATACCTAGCGCAGATGGCATGCCCAGAAGTATGGTAAGGCGTAATGCTATGCTTGATTTTTCGCGCAAATCATTTACATCTTTCAATATAGCTGCTTCTGATATAGAAGGTACTAAACTTGCAGCTAATGCTACTGTTATAACTTGGGGTAAGTTTACCAACGTATTAACATAGCCGGTGATATAACCATATAATTCGGTGCTTTGTTTTACCGAATAGCCAATTTGTCCCAAGCGCTTAGGTATAATCATAAGATCGGTTATGTTTACCATCGGTATTACTAGCCCACCGATAGTAATAGGCACCGCTATTTTTAATAATTCGTGAAACATAGACTTACTGCTCTGCCTATAGCGTCTATGCAGATCATTATGCACAAGTGTTTTTATATCGCCCTTTTTAATATTATATGTTATTACTAGCATTATAAGAGCTAATAATTCGCTTATAGTTACTCCTAAAACAGCACCCATAGCGCCATACTGGACTCCCTTAGGCATCCATATGCTGGCTAACCATAAACCGCATATTAGCTTGCCAAACTGTTCGATGATTTGAGAAAAGGCAGTAGGAAGCATCTGTTGCATGCCTTGGAAATAGCCTCTATAAGCAGATATCATAGAAACAAAAAGCAAAGATGGCGCTATCGCCAGGAATGAATATAAAGACTTTGAATTTTCTAAGTACATAGATAATAAAGGCGAAGCTATAAGAAGTATTAAAGTGGTTATAAAGCCTAAGAGAATAAGAATTTTAAGAGACATTTTAAATACGCGATGAGCTTCTCTATAATGACCTAAAGCTATACGCTCGGCCACCATTTTTGATATAGCAGTAGGTATACCAGCTATAGATATATAAAGTAGGGTAGTATATATTGGATATGCCATTTGATACAACCCTATTCCTTCAGGTCCAATTATATAAGCAAGCGGTATTCTATAAAATGCCCCTATTATTTTCACTATAATACCAGCTATGCCTAATATAGCTGCGCTCTTTAAAAATGTCTGTTTGCTCATATTTGCTCCCTTTGCCTATGTACTTATGCTATAAAACAATAACTATTTAATTTTACGATAAACTTGCACATATTGCAACAATGCCAGCGCTAAAAGCGCTGGCATTGAAATTTAAATTATAAAAACACAATGTTTTAAGCTTTATTTAAAGATAGTTTTTTGTATACTTTTTGATACTAGAAGCTTTCTTCCATTCGTCGAGAAGAGCTGTAAATTTATCGCTCTTTTTTTGCTGTAGCACTTCCTCTTTTATATCATTCTTTTTTTCCTCTAAAGTGTAGACCTTAGCGGGAGTTTTAGCATCTAACTTTATTATATGATACCCGTACGAGGTCTTAACCAAATTGCTTATATCTCCAATGTTTTTCAATGCAAAAGAGGCATCCATAAAAGCTTGTTCTATTTGATCAGAGCGAGAAAACGTAAGTTGGCCTCCCTGATCTTTTGTTCCTGTGTCGTCGGAGTATTCTTTTACTAATTTAGAAAAATCTTCTCCGGCCTTAGCCTTAGCAAGAACCTGTTCAGCTTTCGGCTTAATTTTTTCATATTCGGCATTCTTTGTATTATCATCGGCAGACATCTTGTCTTCCGGAATTGCTATTAATATATGACTTACAGTGACTTTTTCTGGTTCTGTAAATTCCGTATCTTTATTTTCGTCATAATATTTTTTTATTTCTTCATCACTTACAGTTATATTAGCTGTTAACTTATCAAGAAGTTTTTGCTGAAGCATATTTTCCTGAAGCGTTTGCTTTAATTCTTCCTCAGTTGTGTTTTGTTGCTTCAACATATCTGTAAATGTTTCTTCTCCATAAGAATCTTTTAATTGTTGTATAGTATCGGCTATATCCTTATTATCGTCATCTGTTAAAACTATGTTATTCTTTTTAATTTGTTCTTTTATTAATTCCCGATTTATCAGTTCATCTACTAGATTCTCCTTTATTTGTTTTAACATATCAGCATAATCCTTGCTGGTTTCTATTGTCTCTTTAGTTATACCATATTGTTGTTCTATCAATGTAAGATATGATTCATATTCCTTAGTATATGCTGCTTTAGTTATTGTTACGTCATTTACCTGCGCAATTGGCAATTGTTTTTCTTTTTCCGGATCTACTGTTACTAACGAACATGCTGTTAAAGCGAAAATTGCCGCTAGGATTAGGGAAATAACTTTGATAAAACGCTTCATAATTTTATAAGTCTCCTCCATAACACTTTCATATATTACTAAATATTATAACCTAACAAGCGACTGATTGTAAATCCAATATTTTTTCCAAAAGGTCTTTAATTGCTACCAATATGTTATCGGAATCTTCTTTGGAAATATTAAAACGGAACTCTAATTGTTCAGTCGCTGAAAATTTTATTTTATTTTTATATGAGCTTAAAATCTTTACAAGATTGCTCAGATCTATATTTTTATCATTCTTAAGAGTAAAAACAACATGCCGTCCTTTTTGTTCTATAGATAGAATACCTATTTTTTTTGCTAATAATTTTATATGCATTATTGTCAATAAATTTCTAACGCTTTCGGGAATATTGCCAAACCTATCTTCTATTTCATCTTCTACATCATACCCTTCCTTTACGTCGCTTATAGACATGATACGCTTATATATTTCTATACGTTGGGCCTCATTAGGTATATAAGCCGTTGGTATATAAGCGTCCACTTTTAAATCTATAAATGTGTCCGGTCCTTCTTCTATAGATTCCCCCTTTAATTCAGCTATAGCTTCTTCTAATAATCTGCAATACATATCGTAACCTACAGCAGCCATATGCCCATGTTGCTCTGCGCCAAGCAAATTACCTGCTCCTCTTATTTCTAAATCTCGCAATGCTATCTTGAATCCAGAGCCAAATTCTGTAAACTCAGTGATAGCATGCAGCCGTTTTTCCGATTCCTCGCTTAGTATTTTATCTTTCCTATAAGTGAAATATGCATACGCAAGCTTTGTGCTACGCCCTACTCTTCCTCTCAATTGATAAAGTTGTGCTAACCCAAAATGGTCAGCATCATAAACTATTAAAGTATTTACGTTAGGTATATCTAAACCTGTTTCTATGATAGTAGTGCATAATAATATATCATAAAAGCCATCCATAAAGTCCATCATAATGTTTTCAAGCTTATCATTATCCATTTGACCATGTGCTACTGCTATGCGTGCTTGCGGTACTAGCTCTCTGAGCCGAGCTGCCATTATATCTATGGAGTTTACATGATTATAAACAAAATATATTTGCCCTCCTCTGTCCATTTCTTTTAAGATAATGTCTTTTATAGTATCTTCATCATATTCCATTACATAGGTTTGAACAGGATATCGTCCCTCAGGAGGAGTTTCGATGATGCTTATATCCCGTATACCTGATAATGACATATGCAGTGTTCTAGGTATAGGAGTAGCGGTTAAAGTTAGCACATCAACATTAGCCTTAAGCTTTTTTAATGCCTCTTTATGAGCTACACCAAATCTTTGTTCTTCATCAATTATTAAAAGCCCTAAATCATGAAATCTTATTTTATTATTGAGTAATGAATGCGTTCCTATTATTATATCAATATCCCCGCTTTTTATGCGTTTTATTATGTCCCTTTGTTCTTGTGAGCTCCTAAATCTACTTATTACATCCACTTTTATCGGAAAATCAGCTAATCTTGAGGTAAAGGTGTTATAATGCTGCTGAGCCAATACGGTAGTTGGGACAAGCAATGCCACCTGTTTACCATCCATTACTGCTTTGAAAGCTGCTCTAAGCGCTACTTCTGTCTTACCGTAACCCACATCCCCGCATAATAAGCGGTCCATAGGTTTCTCACTTTCCATATCAGCTTTTATTTCCTCTATAGCTTGCAACTGATCTGGTGTTTCTTGATATGGGAAAGACTCTTCTAACTGAACCTGCCATACAGTGTCTGGACCAAAGGCATATCCTTTAACCAGGTTTCGAGATGCATAAAGCTTGACTAATTCATTAGCCATTTCTTTAACCGATTCGCGTACTTTAGCCTTTGTTTTAGCCCACTCACTGCTACCTAATTTTGAAAGCTTTGGAGACGTGCCATCTCCTATATAACGTTGGACCAAGCTCATACGATCAGTTGGCACGTATAGATTGTCGCCTTCCGCATAGCGAATTAGCAAATAATCTCTGGATTTGCCATCTACGGTAAGCTTTTTTATACCCATATATTGGCCAATACCATAATTTTCATGTACAACATAGTCCCCAACATTCAACTCTGAAAATGCAGATATTTTTTGAACAGATTTAACGGCTTTGCTGCGCACGTGGCGTTTTTGTGCACCAAATAATTCATGATCAGTTATAATAGCTAGCTTAATAGCAGGCCATTGCGTACCATTGGCAATAGGCATATTTGTTATATATATTTGCTGCGGCATTAATGCTACATCTGATCGTTTAGTAAACCATGCTTCTATACCGTTTTGCTGCAACATTTCTTGTATGCGCAGCCCTCTATTATCGCTAGATGTTGCTATAATAATAGCGTAATTATCTGTTTTCCAACGGCGGAGCTCATCTGTTATAACAGACATATTTCCCTGAAACGATGGTATTTTCCTCGCATCAATTTTTATATGGTTTTTGTTGTTAAGCTGATGAAAGGTCTCCAGCGAGATAATAGCTTTTGTATTTATCCGTTCTTTCAATTCATCATAACTCGTTATTAAGTTTACTTGAGATGGCAATGCTTGGCCTCTCATTAACAGCGTTTTAAAAAGACGTTCGAATTCTTGATATACAATATTACTGCGTTCTTTCATTCGCTCTTCATCTTCTATGATGAATAAAGAATCATCTGGCATAAAGTCTATCAATGTGCAAGGCTTAGGATAAAAAAATGGCATATATCTTTCTATATTTTCAAACCGCACGTTTTGTCTTATCAATTCAACATCGTTTTTAATTTGGTCCGAATAGTTAGCTTTATCGGTTTCCCCTTCTATTCTATCTACTGCAATAGAGATTATTTCACTATCATATACTAGTTCTTTCACAGGAGAAATTATTACTTCATCTATTTTATCGATAGAACGTTGCGTAGTAAAATCAAAATGGCGTATGGAATCTACTTCGTCGTCAAATAGTTCTATACGATAAGCGTTTTCTCCCATGAAAGGGTAGAAATCAATTATATCACCTCTTACAGCGAACTGGCCCTTTGCCTCTACAATATCTTCTCTTTGATAACCAGCATCCACCAACCACTTTATTAGTTTATCGCGTTCAATAAATTGACCCAATTTGATTTTATGAAAGAATTTTTTAAAAGCGTCCAATGGTATCAATGTTTGCAATAAAGCAGTTACCGATGCTACTATAATTAGTTTTTCGCCTAATGCTAAACGATTTTGTATTTCCAACCTCGATTGGATTAATTCATTGCTCATACCATTTACACCGTACAGCATTAAATCTGCTTCCGGATAAAAATAAATATTGGTAGCACCTGTCATAGCTATTAAATCTTCGTATAGCTGTTTAGCTCTGACTTCGCTGTATGTTATAAGCAAAGCGGATCTGGTATTTGCAACTCTAATCAGCGCATTTATAATATAGGGTCTTCCTTCTTCTGGTATACCATATATCTCAAAATTATCATTACTCTTTAATAAATCTGAAACCGTTTTCGATAAATCTGAGCGATAAAAACTGCTTAATAAAAGATCATTCATAAAAAATCACCTACCGAAAAAACGCAAAATAGCCCACATTATTCAAATGTGAGTTTAAATATCTCTATTATATTTATTCATTGCCGTGTCAATGCCATCTGTTACTATAATTTCAGCAGCCTCTGCCGCTCTTTCCATCGCTTTATATATTACTGGCTGTTCTTCCTCAGTAAAAGGGGATAATACATATTTTACTAAATCGGTGCCCTCTTTAGGCTTGCCTATACCCACGCGTATTCGGGGAAAATGTTCATTTTTTAGCATATATATTATTGATCGCATCCCATTATGCGTGCCTGCACTGCCTTTTTTTCTTATGCGTATGCGCCCTAAAGGCAAATCTATATCATCGTATATAACTATTAAATGTTCCAATGGTATTTTATAATAATTAATTATTTCATATACGCTTTCACCACTAGAATTCATAAAAGTTTGTGGTTTAGCTAAAATAACATTTCCCGACTTTGTCCTCATTTCTCCCCAGAGAGCTTTATAACCTATTTTATTTAGACTAACGCTATTCTTTTGGGCGAGAATATCGATGACCATAAATCCTACATTATGCCGCGTATATTTATATTTATCTCCTGGATTACCCAAGCCAATTATAATATACATATATCAATCTATAAATGCAATATAGTGGCGCCCCAATTATTTCCATCGTAATGATAATCCCATGAACTATAACCTTCTTCTTCCATAACTTTTTTAACCAAACGTTCCATATTACCATTACCAAACCCATGTATTATTTTTACCTTTTTTACATCCTTTTGGGATTTACATTTCCTTATAAAATCGCGCAATTCATATTCTGCATCATCGAAAGATATAAACTCCGGATGCAAATCTATCTGTGGCATATCCACTATATAACCATATCTCCTTTGCAAATATAATTCCTTTATAATATTATTATACACGAATCCAACACTACTGCAAGAGACATGTTATATCAATACTTGCCCGCTTTGAACGCTTGACCAGAATTTATCATTTCAGTAGCATACTTTATACCTACAGCGCTAGCTTCGGTATCACCAAGTAAGCGGGCAATTTCCATTAAACGTTTATTTTCATCTAGAAGTTCTACTTTTGTATAAGTCCTATGCGCTTTACTCTGCTTAGTTATTAGATAATGCATATCTGCCATAGAAGCTATTTGAGCCAAATGAGTTACGCATATAATCTGATGGCTTAGAGATAATAAAACTAATTTTTGAGCTACTTTATTGGCAGTATCTCCACTTATACCAGTATCTATTTCGTCAAATATCATTGTTGGTACATGATTGGCATGGCCTAACACAGCATTTAGCGCTAACATTATGCGTGACATTTCACCGCCAGAAGCTATTTTAGCTAATGGTCTTAAGGGCTCTCCAGGATTAGCTGTCATTAAGAAGCTTATAGTATCAAAGCCGTCAATAGTATAGCGCGCCTGTGTTTTGTTATCAGGAGATAAAATCGAAACCTTGAATATGGCGTTTTCCAAGCCTATGTCTTTTAATTCATTCATTATCCTTGATTCAAGTTCAAATGCTGCTTGTCTTCTTTTATCGGATAAGTCTATGCATGCATCGTATAAAGCATCTTCGAGCGTCTCCCGTTCTTTTTCTAAATTTTCTATATATTGTTGACTATTCTCATAAAAATTTAATTTTTCTACAAGCTTTTCTTTGTAAGAAAGTATTTCTTCTATGGTATTACCATACTTATGCTTAAGGCTATTTATAACATTCAGCCTATCGTCAATTTCACGCACTTGTTCCGGATCATATTCGAGTCCTTCAATATAGGCTCTTATAGAAGAGGATATTTCTTCTATATTGTAAATAAATGTTTCTATACTCTCACTTATTTTCAAAAGTTCAGAATCTGCATTAGCCATAGATTTCAAGCCTTTATATGCTTGACCTAAAATATCTATAAGCGGTAATTGTTCTTCTTCTCCATTATATAAACAATTATATACTTGCGTTAATCCGTCAATTATCCTTTCATAGTTATTGAATATTACCCTACGTTGTTCTAATTTTATATCTTCATTTACTTGAAGATGTGCAGCATCAATTTCAGTTATTTGATAAGTTAATAAATCTATTTCACGCTGCCGTAATTGTGGATCAGAAGACCATTTCGAAAGTTCTGTATTTATATTTTTCCATTTGTCATAAATACGGCCAATTTCTAATTTTATATCTTCAATTTTGCTTCCTGCAAATCTATCCAAAAACATACAATGATTTTCAGCTTCTAAAAGCGAGTAATGAGAACCTTGCGCATGAAGATTTATAAGATGAGCGCTTATTTCTTTAAACATTAACAACGATACTGCTATACCGTTTATGCGGCATATATTTTTGCCCGATATATTTAACTCTCGGCTTAATATTAAATACTCTTCATCGTTTATGTCGATTTTGTAGGAAGCAAGTACATCTTTAATCTCTTTATTATCCGTTATATCAAATAAGGCTTCTACACGACCTTTGTTACATCCAAAGCGTATAGCATCTTTATCAGCGCGTTCGCCCATTAAAAGAGATATAGCGTCTATAATTATAGATTTCCCCGCACCAGTTTCGCCCGTTAAGATGTTAAGGCCTTTATCAAAAATAATGTGTACGTGTTCTATTAAAACAAGATTTTCTATAATAAGCTCTTTGAGCATACTTACCCCCTAACGAGAACGCAGTTCGTTAAACTCCCTTATAAGCGTTTCTACGGTTTTTTCGTTTCTAGCTATAATAAGAAGAGTATCATCGCCGGCTATAGTTCCAAGGATCCCAGGCCAATTCATGGCATCAACAGCAGCTGCGGTAACTTGAGCCGAACCTTGCAGTGTCTTTAGGACTATAAGGTTGCCTGTATAGTCTATGCTTAACACTGCTTCAGAGAAAACTCGTAATAGACGATCTACAGGTGAAGCCATGTCTTTATCCATAGCCGAATATTTATACTTACCAGTAGGTGTCAATACTTTTATTAATCCCAGCTCTTTTATATCCCGCGAAACGGTTGATTGAGTGGCTTCTAAACCGGCCTTCCGCAATTCTTCCGTTAATTCTTCTTGTGTTTCTATTTCTTTATTCTTTATTATTTCCAATATTTTAGATTGCCTGTCTATTTTCATTAATGCACCCCACTTATCTAATCTCTCAATCTTTGAGCATCTATATCATATAATTTCTCATGCAAAAGTTTGTAGAAACTTTTTCCTGTAACCCTTACTAAATGCGTATAGATATTTGCTTTTTTTATTATAATGATATCGCCCTGTACCAATCTGAACCCTTCTTGTCCATCAATTGTCATTATTATATCACTTGACGAATCTTCCACATATACTTTTACTACTTCTTTGCTAGATATAACTAATGACCGTGAATTTAGGCTGTGCGGACATATCGGAGTAAGCAAGATGGATTCGAGATTCGGGCTTACTATAGGTCCACCAGCAGAAAGAGAGTAAGCTGTAGAGCCTGTAGGTGTCGCCACTATCAAACCATCAGCAACATAGTTATTTACAAATTCCTCATCTATATAAGCCTTTAAATGTATCAATCGTGAAAATGAACCTTTAGATATAACAGCATCATTTAAAGCATAAAAAGCCTCTAATTCAATATCTTCTCTATTTACTGCTACTTGAAGCATCATTCTGGTTTCTATGCTATATTGACAATTTAGAATCAGTTCTAATGCGGTATACATATCTGCTGCTTCAACTTCAGTGAGGAAGCCGAGATGCCCAAGGTTTATACATAATATCGGTATTTGGTATAGACAAACCTGTCTAGCTACACTAAGAAGCGTTCCATCACCACCTAGAGCAAGCACCATATCAGGTTCACTGTACATACGTTGAGCAGAATATGCTATATCCTGTCTTCCTAATTTCGCTGCTGTACCCTCATGTAACATTACAGAAATTTTGTGCTCTTCTAGCCAATTTATCAGTTGCTTAGTTACTTCTAAACCGGGATCTTTGTTCATATTCGGGAAAATAGCAATCTTTTTAATCATATTCTTGTACCAGGGATAGACATATGTCCTTTAATATGATCATATATATACTCGGCTATAGCTTCTGGCGTCATATGAAGCGCCTTCAAAATATCTGATGTACTGCCATGAGGCGCAAATTTATCCGGTATCCCGATCATACAAAGGTCTATTCCATTTATATTATTTTCAAATATGAATTCACTTATACTGCTTCCAAAACCGCCCTTAATAGTATTTTCCTCTATAGTAACTACATGCTTTACATTTACTAGCGCATTATACAAAAAAGAAGTTGGTAACGGTTTAATACAGCGCGCATTATACACAGATGCGTTTATTCCGGTGCCTTGCAATATAGAGGCTGCGCGCAGAGCACTTTCAACCATTCTGCCCACAGCAAAAATGTTTATGTCAGTCCCATGGCATAAACATTCCCACTCTGTTATATTAATATTTTTATTACATAAGGAAGTATCATAAACTGTAGGGCCCTTAGGATATCTTATTGCTACAGGACCATTTATACTAAGAGCAAATTTCAGCATTTCTTCAAGTTCTCTGCCATCTTTAGGGGCCAATATATGCATGTTTGGCATACTTCTTAAGTAAGATATATCAAATATTCCATGATGAGTGGGGCCGTCTTCGCCCACTAATCCAGCTCTATCTATAGCTAATATAACTGGTAAATTTTGCATACATACATCATGTAATAATTGATCATATGCTCTTTGTAAAAATGATGAATAAATGGCTACAACTGGCCTTAAACCAGAAACAGCCATGCCTGCAGCCATAGTTACCGCATGTTGCTCAGCTATAGCAACATCAAAAAAACGATCAGGATATCTTTCTGCAAATCTTCTCAGACCTGTACCATCTTTCATAGCTGCAGTTACAGCTACAATACGGCTATCTTTTTCAGCTAATGAAAGCATTGCATTGCTAAAAGCCTTCGTAAAAGTCATGTCTAGCATCGTTTCCTCATGACCATTTTCAGCATCAAATGGAGCTATACCATGGAAACGCGCTGGATCCTCTTCTGAAAATTTATAACCTTTACCTTTTTTAGTTACCACATGAACCAATACCGGCCCTTTCATTTTCCTAACCCTTTTTAACACGGAGATAAGCTCTTCTAAATTATGTCCGTCTATTGGTCCTATATAGGTAAATCCTAGTTCTTCAAAAAGCATTCCCGGAATAAATAAATATTTAAAACTGCTTTTTATCTTTTCTATGACTTTTATCATTCCATTGCCGATAATCGGTATACGATGCAACACATCTTTTATATTGTGCTTAGCTTTACCATATTTAGGATTAGAACGAAGCCCAGATAAATATAATGCTAATCCACCAACATTTTTATCTATAGACATAGCGTTATCATTCAATATCACAGTAATATCATTTTTTGACCGGCCAGCATCATTTAATGCCTCAAACGCCATTCCACCAGTTATAGAACCATCGCCAATAATTGCAACGATCGAATATTTTTCTTTTTTTAAATCTCTAGCCCTAGCCATGCCCAAGGAAGCAGATATTGATGTACTGCTATGTCCGGTTTCAAAGCAATCGTGCGGACTTTCACACCTTTTAGGATAACCGCTTAAGCCACCATATTTTCTTAAGGTAGGAAACAAATTCTTTCTACCCGTTAGTATTTTATGCGTATAACACTGATGGCCTACATCCCATATTAACTTATCTTGAGGGCTGTTGTAAACATAATGCAGAGCTATAGTAAGTTCTACTACTCCCAAATTAGAAGCCAGATGTCCGCCAGTTTTAGCTACATTTTCTATTAAAAATTCTCGTATCTCTTTAGATAATTCTCTTAATTGTTCTATATTCAATGTTTTAATATCTTGCGGGCTATTTATATTATTAAGCAAATCGCTCATAAATCTTTCCTTTCCTTTCGCAATAAGGAAATTATATATTCAGGCCATTTTATTATAATATCCAGTAAGTAAGCAACTCTATAAACAATTTCTTCACAATTATTTATTGCAAAATTTTTTCCCATAGCTTTGCCACCTATAGTAAGCGAAGCAATGCTAGCGCTGAGAATTATACTTATAACCAAGTCATAAGTACTTCCTGCCATAGCTATTAGTTTGCTTGCTATAACGGCACCAGCAGCACCGCTTATTACACCAGCTATATCACCTATAACATCATTGCAAAAGCTAGATACCTTATCAGCATTACGCACTAGTTGAGCTGCTAAAACTGCACCTGGCATTTTGCGGGATGAACGAGCGTGAAAAGGCGCTTCCTTCGATGCCGTAACTGCTACTCCTATTATATCAAATATAATTCCAGTTGCTATGATAATTATTAAAATTAATAACGCAAAAAAAAGGTTTGCTGATTGAATAGATGTTTCGGATATAAAACTCATTACAGATGATATTAAAAAGGCTATAATTATTACAATTAATGGCCAATAATCTTTGCGATTTTTATTATTTTTTAAATTCCTTGTCTTTGCTTTTTTGTTTTTTATTGCATTTTTATTTCTATACAGATGAACATCGCTGTCATCATTATTCATGTAAATATTCCCTCTACTAATTAAATAAATTAGATAAAACTAAAGCGATGGCAGCATATCGGGTAAACTCTGCGGCTTAGGTTCGGTAGGTTTTCCCTAACGATTACTTCTCGTCACCGAAGAAGCGGTTTCCCTTTAAAATCGTCATGCCGAGTCGCCTACGGCATTCACCGAATCGCCACTAAGTCCACACTTTAATCCCCGATATGCTTCGCTTTGAATAGCCTAGGAGCTTTCCTCAACAGCCAGATCGATCCTTAGCCTCTTTTGCAATATAGGTTTCAAGCAGCAATAACCTTGAGCATTTGGCGCCTTCTAGCCGTGGTGTGAACTGCTATCCACCTATCTCACTCAAGGCAGGCTACACTGTACACAGCGCTTTTGCCGCATACAGGTTTACCCCCGAGCAGTAGCATTCTTCTATGCCACCATCTCGGGCCTCCACGACAGATGGGTCATCGGCTGCATGCCATTGCAGCTTGCCCACGCTGTCTTATCTTCCAGCACCAGCCCCCGACTGGGCGTCAGAAGCCAGCACCAGAAGCTTCATCGATGTGCCCTTAGCGGATTTTTAGCCCCGCCTTCAGGATCGATAGCGCTGACTAGGATACTACGCCATCGCATAAGCTACTATAATTATAGCATTTTTATTCGGCAATGCGCAAATCACGCTTGACTTTGCTAAGATGAGCAAAGAGCTATAACTAAGCATTATTTATCTCGTTCCATCATATAAATAGCCAAATCTTTCAAAAACCGGGACTTTTGACCAAAAATGGCTAATGAGTTTACAGCTTTAAACGTATATTCTTTTACAGCTTCAAGTGCACCTTGTATGCCATATAACGCTGGATAAGTAGCTTTTGTTTCTTCTTTGCGGCCTTCATTTACATCCAATATATCATCGTTTATTTGAAATGCCATGCCCAAAGCATTACCGTATTCTTCGATAGCTTTTACGTACTCGCAACTTGCTCCTGCTGCCATAGCTCCTGCTTTTACTGCTGCACATATTAATGCTGCAGTCTTGTGACTGTGTATATATTCCAAAGTTTGCGCATCGATTTTTTTATTTTCGTAAAGCAGGTCCATAACCTGCCCACCTATCATGCCGTTTATGCCTGAGGCTTCCGCGATTGTTATAGCAGCTTCAATATGATGCGGATTATTTCTTACGTCTTTCAAGATAATTTCGAAAGCGAAATTTAATAAAGCATCGCCAGTTAATATAGCTATTCCTTCGCCAAAAACTTTATGACAAGTAGGTTTGCCTCTTCTATAATCATCATTATCCATAGCCGGCAAATCATCATGTATTAAAGAATAAGTATGAATAAATTCTAACGCACAAGCTAACGATAAACAATTCGAAATATTGCTATTAAACATTTCATATGATGCTATTAGAAGCAGAGGTCTTAGCCTTTTGCCGCCGCTAAAAACACTATAATGCATGGCTTGATGTATTATTGGCGGGTACGCATCAAGCGGAGACAAGGTCTCTTCTAATGCTTTGTTTATAATATTTATTTTTTCTTTCATCTGTTTTTCTAGATCCATATAATAACCTCAATTAAAGGGGATTTCTTTAAATTTATCATGTTCCTTTATGAGCATAGTTATTCTACCTTCAGCTTCATTTAACTTTTTATCACAATAAGACGAAAGTTCTATACCCCTTTCAAATAAAGATATTGCTTCTTCCAATGGCACATCACCTTTTTCTAATAAAGCTACTATACTCTCTAACTCATTCAAAGCTTCTTCAAATGTCATATTATTTTCTATCATAATAATTTTATCTACCTCAATTTATAGTAACATCAGTGGTAAGAGCCTTAATTTGACCATCATTGAAGACTATGCATACCTCTTGCCCTATAGATATTTTTCTAACCGATTTTATAAGCTCATTACTATTTGCGTTGAACACCATAGCATAGCCGCGTTTCAAAGCACTTAATGGGCTAAAAGCTTCTAATCTATATTTGATATTTTCATACTGAGCTTTTTCTAGTTTTACTTTATGGCCTAAATTTACAAAAAGATATCGCGTTAATTGGTCTATATGTTGATATTTATCGATTATAAGGTGTCTAGGATAAGCTATTGCCCGATTACTTTTCAAAGCTGATAATCGATCCTGCTTCCGCTGTACTATAATATCAATAGCATGCTCCATCCTATTGCACAATGAAATTATATTTTCTTGTAGTTCCATCTTAACAGGTACTGCCATTTCTGCTGCAACCGAGGGAGTGGAAGCGCGTTTATCTGCTACCATGTCCGCTATGGTAAAATCTATTTCATGACCTACTGCTGATATAACTGGAATACGAGAATTATGTATGCTGCGCGCTACTATTTCCTCATTAAACGGCCATAACTCTTCAGCTGACCCGCCACCTCTGCCTACTATTATTACATCCACAGGATTTGGCATCATATTTAGTGCTTCTATTGCTTCAGCAATTTGCACAGATGCTGCTTTACCTTGCACTGCGGCAGAAGCTATAACTATATCCATATTAGGATAACGCCGTTTAACAACGTTTAGTATATCTCGTACTGCAGCACCGCTGTCTGAAGTAACTACCCCTATGCGTTTTGGCAGCAATGGAAGCGATTTTTTATAACGCGGGTCAAAAAGTCCTTCATCGTCAAGCTTTTGCTTTAATTGTTCAAATGCCAAATGCATAGATCCGATACCAAAGGGCTCTACATCGGTAACATATAATTGATATTGACCGTCTCTATCATAAACATTTACATAACCATAAGCTAAAACTTCAAGGCCGTCTTGCATGTCAAAAACCGGTTGTCCATATTGCTTAAACATAACACATCGTATTTTGCTACATTCATCCTTAAGTGTAAAATAACTATGACCAGATGAATGCAACTTATAATTAGATATTTCTCCATGTACAAATATTGACTGTAACAATGTGTCAGCAGAAAATAATCCTTTTATATAAGCAGTAAGTTGACTTACGCTGAATACTATAGATTCCATTGCATTGCCGCTGCTTCAACAGTATTAGCTAATAGCATTGTAATCGTCATGGGACCTACTCCACCAGGTACAGGTGTTATCCAGCCGGCTACTTCTTTGGCGCTTTCAAAATGCACATCTCCTACTAATTTACCATTTATTCTTGAAGTACCAACATCTATGACTATTGCTCCAGGTTTTATCATGTCGCCAGATATTAAATTAGGTTTTCCAGTAGCTGCTACTAAAATATCGGCTTTTTGAGTATGCACTCTTAAATCACGCGTCTTTGAATGACATATTGTCACGGTAGCATTTTCTCTAAGAAGTAATATAGAAACTGGTTTACCAACTATGTTACTGCGTCCAACGACAACTGCATCCTTACCATCAATAGTATTGTTTGTGCTTTTTATTAATTCTATAATACCTCGTGGCGTACATGGCACAAATCCTTTTTCACCATTTAACAGCTTGCCAGCATTTACTGAGTGAAAACCATCTACATCTTTATCAGGTGATATTGTTCTTATAACCGCCATTTCACTTATATGGTCTGGTAATGGCAATTGCACTAATATACCATTTATATCAGAACTATCATTCAAATCGCCAATTAACTCTAGTAAACGATTTTCTGATATATTTTTTTCTAATCTATATATTTCAGAATATATACCGACATCTTTGCAAGCTTTTTCTTTGTTTCTAACATATATTTGAGAGGCAGGATCATCTCCCACTAATACTACTGCTAAGCCAGGAACCTTATCAAACCTTTGCTTCAATTTGTCAACCTGCTCTTTTATATTCTTGCGTATCGATAGCGATATAGCTTTGCCATCTATTATATGTGCACTCACTACGTTTCTTCTCCTTCTTTACAAAGTTGCTTTAGCAATCCTGCTAATACTCCATTTATAAAAGACGGCGACATATCATCGCCGTAAATTTTTGCTAACTCTATTGCTTCATCTATGGAAACTTTGACAGGTATATAATCTAAATACAGGATTTCAACTGCAGCTATTCTTAATATGGCTAAGTCGATTTTAGCAAGATATTCTATATTTCGGCCAGAACTTTTTTCCACATATTGATCTATTTCATCCTTATGCTGCACAATCAAATTTATAACTTCGTTTATATACGAAGCGTCTGCTTCGTTCATATCATGAGTAGCAAAAAAACGCTTAAGTATCTCTTGTTCTTCACTTTTTTGCATATCTATTTCATATATAATGCACATTGCATCTTGTCTAGCTTTTCGCCTGCTCATTGTGTACCTCTCGGCAATATTCTGTCTAGAAATTCTAAAAAGCTTTCCCCTTTGTCAAATTTATCGCCTATATAATATCCTATACCTACACATAGTAATATAAACAGAGTTTTCCATATCCCAACAGTTAATACCAATATGCTAAAAATAAGGCCGCTTATTACTCCTACAGCTTTGCCTTTATATTTATTAAAAATGTATATCAAAACATTCATGGCTCTCTACTCCATTTTATTATGAGCTGATGAAGATATATTATCTACTTTGACCATTACAGATTTTATTTTTATACCACCATATTTTTCCACATATTCTTTTATTTGGCTTTGTAGATTAGCAGTTAGTTCCGGTATATTAACATCTTGGTCTACTAATATGCTCAACGCTATCCTGGTACCGTCAGGCTCTACCATTACAGAACTTCTAATATCCTTTATGCCTTCTATCATTCTTGCAGAACGCTGCACCATCGTATCTATAGCGCTTACTGAAAGCATGACACTTCCGCTATTGTCTGCCCTGATAATAGCTCCTTTATATACAGGGCGACGTATTCCTGATAAAAGTAATTCCAAACTAACAGCCAACAATAACAAGGCTACTATTATAACTACAATACTAACCTGATTATTATTGTATAAAGTTTGAATACAATAATAAATTGTATCCATGTTGACCAGTTTCAAAGAAACCACAATAGTAATAACTGAAAAAATAGCTATTATAATAGTGTATATAGCTAAAAGTACACGATCCCAAATACGCATTTTATCCCTCCTCATTTAAAATAGCCCTCCGGTTTGTCAGAGGGCTATATGGTATCAAATCACACTTGCTCGTTATTTTTTTCATCAGAGGAATCTTTTTCTTCATCTTGTTGCTGCTTAGGAAAATTGACCCCCTGAACATGTACGTTTACTGCTGTAACTTTTAATCCCGTCATGTATTCTACAGCGTTTTTAACGTTTTCTTGAATCTTCCAGGCAACATCCGGTATTCTAGCACCATAGTCAACTATAATAGCTATATCTATGCTAGCATCCTTATCGCCGACTTGAACCTTAACTCCTTTACCGGGATTCTTTCTTCCAAGTATGCCCGCTATATCACTAGCAAAGCCGCCACTCATGTCACTGACTTTTTCTACTTTCGCGGCTGCTACACCAGCTATAGCTGCTACTACTTCATCAGCAATTCGAATATTTCCTGGTGATTGAACATTTTCTTCCTGCGTTTTTGCTTTTTCCGTATCAGCCATATCGATCCCTCCTATTAATTTTGATTATATTGTACCAAATAATAGATGATATTACAAATATTATTCCCCTTCGTCATTATCACTGTCTTCATTGCCCTCATATTTATATATATACTGATGACAATTAGGGCATATAATATCTTCATCTTCATCTTCAAAAACATCGGTATCAATATACACTAGTTCATGGCAGTTAGGACACTTTATCTCTATATAGCTCGTATCGTCCTCTTCCATCTCGTCAAATTCATCTGATTCTCCAAATACCTTGTCTTCTACTTCGGCTAAATCATCGTCTATAGCGCTTATATATTCGTCTAACTCGTTTTGTCTTTGTGATAGATCTCCTAATTCATCTGCTATTTGATCTAATACGCTCAAAATAGCATTTAAAAGTTTGCCCTCATTAGTATCATCCTTCACACCTAACCCTTCTGCAACACCTCTAAGATAATATATCTTTTGTTTTATTTCGCTCATGATACACCTCCAGTTTTGTTTTTATTTTATTGCACACGTTCCATATATTCGCCGGTTCGTGTGTCTACCCTAATTTTATCGCCAGTATTGACAAATAATGGCACCTGTATAACTGCTCCGGTTTCTAAGGTAGCAGGCTTACTACCACCGGTTGCAGTATCGCCCTTAAATCCAGGATCGGTTTGAACTACTTCTAGTTCAACGAAATTAGGTGGTTCTACTGAGAAAGCCTCTCCTTTATAAAATTTTATGGTAACTGTCATATTTTCTTTTATAAATTTCAAAGCATCTTCAACTTTTTCCTTATTAAGTGGCAATTGTTCATACGTCTCAGTGTCCATAAAATAATAAAGCTCGCCATCATTATACAAATACTGCATTTCTTTTCTCTCTATATGAGCTTGTTCAAACTTTTCACTAGGATTAAATGTGCGTTCTAACACAGCACCAGTAATAACATTTTTTATTTTTGCTCTTACAAAAGCCGCTCCCTTACCTGGTTTTACATGCAAAAAATCTACAATGGTATATACTTGACCATCTATTTCTACAGTCATACCCTTTCTAAAATCGCCAGCTGTTATCATATAAAAAGCATACCTCCATTTTTATTTTTATAATTCAATTAATTTTTTTATAGATGATGTTACATCATCTATATATCCGTCGCAAATTATTACAAGATCTTCTACGCGCACGCCGTATTTGCCAGGTATATATATGCCTGGTTCTATGGTAACGGCTGAATTTACTTCCAGCATATCTTCATTATTTGGAGAAAGCAAAGGTAATTCATGTATTTCAAGACCTACCCCATGTCCTAATGAATGGCCGAAATATTCACCGTAACCTTCTGCTATTATCACATTACGAGCTAATGCATCCGCTTCTTTTCCTGTCATACCTGCCTTGATATTTTTTATAGCTATATCTTGAGCCTTAACCACGATATCATATATTTTGCGCTGTTGTTCCGATGCTTTACCCAATACAACGGTACGTGTCATGTCAGAACAATATCCATCAAATATACCTCCAAAATCCAATGTTATCAAATCACCTACTTCAAATTTTTTATTTGTAGGTTGAGCATGTGGCATAGATGAATGAGAACCGGATGCTATTATGCTGGGAAACGATACCTCATCACAGCCTTTATCTCGAATTATATATTCCAAACGAGCTGCAAGCTGTTTCTCGGTCACTCCAGGTTTTATGTAATCTAGTATAAGAGAAAAAGCATCATCTGCGATTGCGGCAGCTTTTTTAATTTGAGCTATTTCGGTTTCGTCTTTTATGGCTCGCAATCGTTCCATAGTATCTCCCATCGGCATCATTCTAACAGCGTCAATCCCAGCAGAAAGCTTATTATATAGCGCATATGTTATGTAGCTATCTTCAAACCATAAAGTATGAACATTACAAGAATATAGTATATCAGTAAGCGTTGTAACAAGGTTCGATGAACTTATAAGCACAGTTTCAAATTCTCGCGCTTGCTCTCTAGCTTGCTCGATATATCGAAAATCTGTCAGTAGAAACTTTCTATCTTCTGTTATTAAAACGTAAGAATCATTATTAGTAAAATCACTTACATAGCGAATATTTTGAGGTTTAATCAACAGGCAGCCATCTATATGATTAGCGCGCATGACAGCCTTTAATCTATCAATTCTAGTCATTTGCCATAACCTCTGCGAAATAATAAAGGGCTAGTTTATATACCGCAGGTCCAAGACCTGATAACTGCCCCAAACATACAGGTGCTATAACTGAGCGTTTTCGGAATTCTTCTCTTTCATATATATTGGATAAATGGACTTCTATTGTCGGTATATCAATACTTACTATAGCATCTCTTATTGCATAACTATAGTGTGTATAAGCACCAGGATTTATTATTATACCATCATAAAGTCCATAAGCACTATGAATAAAGTCTATTATATCGCCCTCACTGTTTGATTGTTTTGTTTCTAATGCAATATCATATTTTTCTGCTATACCTTTTAGTTCATTTATTATACTTTCAAGAGTATTATAACCATAAACATCTGGTTCACGCACTCCCAGCATGTTTAAGTTAGGACCATTTATCAACAATATATTTTTCTTCATAAACCGCTCCAATTAGCTTAATTTATAAATTATGCTTCTATACTATATCACAATATTTTAATCCTATCAAGAATCAATTATAAACTTGGAAGTTTAACAGTTGCAGATAAAAAAGATGCTTATAAATTAAGAATTAAAGTTATGAACCGCAGCGTGAAATGGTTTTAACCAAGGGATTTGAGTTAAAGATTAAAACGATGCTAAAATTAGAATTTGTTTGGAAAGTAGGATAAGCGATTTGTAATCATATGAACAATATTATAACGTCCATAAAGTTGTAATACTCCAGAATTTCTTAATGATTTCAATAAATAATATTCGTCTATATTTTCGTCCATTAATATCCCAACAGCCGTACCTGTATGAGCAACATTTACGCCATATGCTCCATATTCCAATGCAGTGGCAATTATTTCTTCAAGCCGTGGTTTAGGTAATATATCTTGATTAGCCATAGCGCTTACAATACATGCTCTGCCTAAAGCTGCCCAATTATTCGTTTCTATAGCATGGCATAGTTCTATATAGGCAGCATCAATTTCAGGAATTCTAACACGTCTATTCCGAAAACTGACAGTATCTATCAAACCTTCGCCCTCTAATACTAGCACTTTTAAAGCTGGAACGGGTCCTATTGTCTTTGCGATGCTTTTTTGCTCGATATCATATAGTACAATATCTTTATAAAATATGCCATCTGTAGGTTCTATAGATGTAGCAATAGCCATTATTTCATGTGGTTTAAGCTCATATCCGAAGTAAGCCGCAAGCGCAACCGCTAGAGATCCAATATCGGCTGTGCTGCTGCTCATTCCTTTGCCCATTGGCAAATTTGATTTTCGTAATATTTCGATATTCCTTTTTTTGTTTACAGGTATACCTAAATGCTCTAAAACAATATCTACAGCACTGGTTAACTTTTTATAAGGAGTAATGCTATTACGTATATTTTCCCAATTGCCGTACTGCACAGTTATGCTTGAATACATATCTATAGGATAAGATACTGATATTTCCCGGCCATTCACAATACCTTGTATAAATTCGCCGCATGAACCTGGACATATAGCAGTAACCTTTTTTGAGATCATGGAAAGCCTCCATCGCTTTTATTAATAGTTTTGGATTTTTTAATTTTTATTGTATAAATTTCAACCTATCTGTTTTAAACATGATATTCCTTCTGTTCCTTGCCTTATCGGGGCTATGCACATAGCGCCGGTATTTTCATCTCGCCAAATACTGACAGCGACATGGTAAACATCATTTATTAGCTTCTCAGTTATGACATCTTGAGGATGACCATTGGTTATTATATTGCCATTTTGCATAAAAATCACATCGTCACAGAACTGCACAGCTAAATTTATATCATGTAGCACGACTATTGTTGTCATTTCACCAGAATCAGTCAACCGCCTAAGTAATTCGAGTATTTCCATTTGAAATTGCAAATCTAGATGAGCTGTTGGCTCATCTAGCATTAATATTTCAGGCTGTTGAGCGAGAGCTCGTGCTATCATAACGCGTTGTAGTTCTCCTCCGGAAAGCTCAGTTATGCTTCTATTCTTTAATTTCCAAGTGCCAGTTAGCATCATGGCTCTATGCACTGCGTCTATATCAAACTGGGTTTCTTGCTGGAATCGCTTAAGATAGGGCATTCGCCCCATCATTACTGTTTCCATGGCAGTAAACTCGAATTCTACCCCATTATTTTGCGGTACGTAAGCCAACTTACGAGCTAACATACGTTTTCGTATAGATGTTATTTCCACTCCATCTAACAAAACCTTGCCCGACAAGGGCTTGAGTGCCCCTGACAGATGTCTTAATAGCGTAGTTTTCCCTGAACCATTAGGACCGAGTATGCCTGTCATGCCATTTTTTTTCAGTGCAATATTGAGATGCTTTATGATAATGTTTTCTTCATAAGCACAGCACAAATCGCGTGCTTCCAATATATAACTCATTAATAATCACCCTTTATACGCCTGTTTTCTATTCCGTACTAACAAATAAAGAAAGAAAGGACCACCAACTAAAGAAGTTATTATTCCAACTGGTATTTCTATAGGAGCCACAAGCGTGCGAGCTAGGGTATCGCTTATTATCATAAATATCGCACCACTTATAGAAGCTGCCGGTAACAAACGTCTATGGTCTGGCCCTGTAAAAATCCTAACTACGTGCGGTATGATAAGGCCAACAAATCCTATAATACCGCTCGCTGAGACAGCAGCAGCAGTTATAATAGAGCCCACTATTAATAATAATTTGCGTACCCTGCTTACATCTATCCCTAAATGCATGGCCGATTCGTCACCCATAAGGAGAGCATTCATTTCCCTTGCCATGGTTAATAGAATAATGCTGCCAATCAAAATTATGGGAAATGATAAATATAGTGATGACCAACTTGCTGTTGCAAAACTACCCATAGTCCATAATACTATACTTTCTAATTTATCATGATTAAATACCATAATAAACGATACTATGGCAGATAAAAAAGAGCTTATAGCAATACCAGCAAGCAACAGCGTTACCATAGATGAATGCTTGCCAGCATTGCCTAATGTATATACCGCCGCCATAGTAGTTATCGCACCCATAAAAGCTGCTACAGTGGAGCCCGCTAATCCTATAAAACCAGAGCTCAAACCTGACACGATAGCCAATGTAGCTCCAAACGATGCTCCTGAAGATACACCAAGAACATAAGGGTCAGCCATGGGATTCCGCAGCAATCCTTGAAATGACGTCCCCGCAGCGGCTAAGCCCATACCGACTACAGCAGCTAAAAGCACGCGCGGCAATCGTATATCCCATATAATGCTAAAATATGATTCATCGTAATTAGCATTAATAATCCGTCCTATAAATGGAACCGGCTTGATCAATATGCCAAATGCATCTTCCATATTTATATCAGCAGCGCCTAAAGAAATAGCAAATAATATGCTTATAAATAATATAATAAGCAAAATTATGATATATGCGCCAAAAGCTATCCGATTTTTTGTATTTATAGGCACGAATTACTTAAACACCTCTGGATGAATTACTTTTGCCATTCCCTCTAGCGCTTGATCCACCCTAGGCCCAATGCGATTTATTATGTCAGCGTCTAAAGAGTATATTTTCCCATCTTTTACAGCATTAATGTTTTTAAGCGCGCTAATTTTCTTTATATCATCAATAGTTCCAGCGTGTTCGGTAGTAATTATAATATCCGGATTTTTTTCGATAATTTTTTCCACGCTATATTGAGGCCATCCCTCAACATCATCTGCAACATTTTTACCACCAGCCATCTCTATGAGTTGACTTATGAAGGTGCCTTTCCCTGCGGTATAGAAACCATTTATATCAACATTAAAATAAACTTTAGGCTTATTTAAAGAAGCAACTTTTTGGGCAATTGACTGTATATTATTTTTTAGTTTCGTTATCAATTCTTGAGCTTCCTGTTGCGTATCTGTAGCCTTGCCCAGTACATCTATATTTTTATATAGGTCTTCTAACCCGCCAGCTTCAGAAGATATGACGGGTATGCCAAGGTTTTCAAGTTTTTTTATGGCATCTTCCTGAATATCTCCTCCGGCTACTACTAGGTCTGGTTTAAGCTCAGCTATAAGCTCAATATTGGGTCCATTAAAATCCCCTACTTTTTTGATTGAATTAGCTTGCTCAGGATAGTTGGAATACTTATCAACGCCTACTATACTATCACCTAATCCTAAAGCAAACAATATTTCGGTATTGCTTGGAGTAAGCGATACTATTTTCTCAGGTTTTTTTTCTAAAGTAACATTGCGTTCCTTAACATCAGTAACGGTAACTGGATATGTCGAAGATGCCGGCTGGCTTTGCTCATCTTGTAAAGCGCTTATATTATTGCTACTATTTTGCCCTGCTCCTTGCTGATTAGAACAACCTATAATAGTCACTACCATTGCAATAGTTAATATCAATAAAATTAATCTGTTTTTTCTCATAACTTCTATTAATCCTTCCTATAAGCATAAAAAATCTTTAGCATTTTGATAATAAAAACGCCTCTCAACCATCCGGCCGAAAGGCATATATATAAATCCTTATACGCATGTTATACCCCTCCCTATAGCTCGTAGGTTTTTGGGACATGAACCGATCCGATATCCTGACTTGGCATCATTGCTAAACTGCGCCTTCCCGAAATATTTCAGTGGCATATGCAGTTGGCTCTGCCATACAGTGGCGGCACCGTTCCGGCCTTTCACCGGATTCCCTGCAATCGGTACATGAACTAAATATTTAATTTTACCTTTTTATTATACCATCATAATGCCGTTCATATCAAATAATTTCTTGTACTTTATATGAGCATCTTGCGAAGAATAAATATAATTTTCTTTATTAATTTTAATAATACTCGCATATATTTTGCAATTGCAGTGTAAAATAAGTACAATGTTTTGCATCAAACTGTCAATAGTCAGGGAAAATGTCATAACAAATGAATGATAATTACTCAATGAAA